>Ga0080064_1000092_pt1 | contig 260480 bp, 244 predicted proteins | sample Subgrocontami54m_FD_69260 | JGI IMG/M metagenome (GOLD analysis project Ga0080064, IMG submission 69260) | Subsurface groundwater microbial communities from S. Glens Falls, New York, USA - GMW46 contaminated, 5.4 m (SPADES assembly) (version 2) ...
ATAGTGTCGGCGAGTGATCTCAGTCCAGGCCATCGTGAACCCCACCGTTTGTGTCGCAACAACGATGGAATCACAACCTGTTGAGATCACTCAACTCTTTTTCAGTCAGGCTCTAACGACGTACTGCAATTGGTCGTTAAGATCACAAATGCCGCCCCGCCCCGCGAGATTGCGCCGGGTGTTGACGTGGGTACGCCGGCACCAGGCGCAATTGGCGTTGAACTGGATCAGATGCCAGGACGATGAGGCGCCGAAGAGGATTTGACGAGATGCCGAAGGTGCTTGAGAACGTCATTGTTGCTGCCGTGCCCGATCCGGTCACCTATACCGTTACGCTGACCTGGGCGAATGGCGAACAGACCGTCAGCAGCTTCGCTCACCTGATCGGAAAACGCGTCTTTGCCGCGCTCGGCGATCCCGTGTTCTTCGCACGAGTGCGGATCGGCGAGGCCGGTCGCAGCCTCGAATGGCCCGGCGAACTCGACTTTTGCGCCGACGCCCTGTGGTTCGAGGCCCACCCGGAGGACGCGCCGGAACAAACGCGGCGCGCCGCCGAATAAGCATCGCCTTCGCCGCCAACTCCGATTTGGCGATGCTGGTCGCCGCCGCACGGCAACTCGGACGGGCGGCAGGATGACCCTCACCCTCCCGTCGCGATGCGCCGGGTCCCTCCCTCTCCCGCTTGCGGGAGAGGGGCTTTCTGCCGCGCGGCCTACCCCGCCCGGTTCATCCGGTTGTCGACCAGGTCGTCGACGACGCCCGGGTCGGCGAGGGTCGATACGTCGCCCAGTTCCTTGCTCTCGTCGGCGGCGATCTTGCGGAGGATACGGCGCATGATCTTGCCCGAGCGGGTCTTGGGCAGATTGGGCGCCCATTGCAACAGGTCGGGCGCGGCGATCGCGCTGATCTCCTTGCGCACCCATTGCACCAATTCGGTGCGCAAGCCGTCGCTTGGCTCCTGGTCGGCGCGCAGGGTGACATAGGCATAGATGCCCTGGCCCTTGATGTCGTGCGGATAGCCGACGACGGCGGCCTCGGCGACCTTGGGGTGGGCGACCAACGCGCTCTCGATCTCGGCGGTGCCGAGGCGGTGGCCGGCGACGTTGATCACGTCGTCGACCCGCCCGGTGATCCAGTAGAACCCGTCCTGGTCGCGGCGGGCGCCGTCGCCGGTGAAATAGAGCCCGGGGAAGGTGACGAAATAGGTCTCGATAAAGCGCTGGTGGTCGCCGAACACGGTGCGCATCTGGCCGGGCCAGGATTGGGCGATGCACAGATTGCCCTCGCACGCACCCTCGAGCACCCTGCCCTCGCCGTCGACGATGATCGGCTTGACCCCGAAAAACGGCCGCGTCGCCGAGCCGGGCTTCAATGGGGTCGCGCCGGGGATCGGCGTGATCAAAATGCCGCCGGTCTCGGTCTGCCACCAGGTATCGACGATCGGGCAGCGCCCGTCGCCGACATGGTCGTAGTACCATAGCCAGGCTTCCGGGTTGATCGGCTCGCCGACCGTGCCCAACAGGCGCAGCGATTTGCGGCTGGTCTTGCGGACATAATCCTCGCCCTCGCGCATCAGCGCGCGGATCGCGGTCGGCGCGGTGTAGAAGATCGAGACCTTGTGCTTGTCGATGACCTGCCAGAACCGCGACGGGTCGGGATAGTTGGGCACCCCCTCGAACATCAAGGTGGTCGCGCCGTTCGACAGCGGCCCATAGACGATATAGCTGTGCCCGGTCACCCAGCCGACATCGGCGGTGCACCAGAACACCTCGCCCGGGCGGTAGTCGAACACGTATTCATGGGTCAGCGAGGTATAGACCATGTATCCGCCGGTCGTGTGCAACACCCCCTTGGGTTTTCCGGTCGAGCCCGAGGTGTAGAGGATGAACAGCGGGTCCTCGGCCGCCATCGGCTCGGGCGGGCAGTCGGAGGCGGCCTTGGCGCAGGCCTCGTGATACCAGATGTCGCGTCCCTCGACCCAGTCGATATCACCGCCGGTGCGCTTGACAACGACGACGGTCTTGACCTCGGGGCATTGCCGCAACGCGGTGTCGGCGTTGCGCTTCAGCGGCACCTTCCTGCCGCCGCGCAATCCCTCGTCGGCGGTGATCAACACGGTCGAGCGGCAATCCTCGATCCGACCGGCGAGGCTATCGGGCGAAAATCCGCCGAACACGACCGAGTGGATCGCGCCGATGCGGGCGCAGGCCAGCATCGCCACCGCCGCCTCGGGGATCATCGGCATGTAGATCGTGACCCGGTCGCCTTTCTTGACGCCCTCGGCCTTCAATACGTTGGCGAGCCGGCAAACGCTGTCGTACAGCTCGCGATAGCTGACCCGCCGATCCTCGCCAGGGTCGTCGCCCTCCCACAGGATCGCGGTGTCGTCGGCGCGCCGCGGCAGATGCCGGTCGATGCAGTTGGCCGAGGCGTTGAGCACTCCGTCCTCGAACCAGCGGATCGACACATCGCCGGAAAACGACGCGTTCATAACCTTGGTATAGGGCGTGATCCAGTCGATCCGCTTGCCCTGCTCGCCCCAGAACCGGTCGGGATCGCCGAGCGATTCGTCGTAAAGCCGAAAATATTCGTCTTCGCTGATCTTGCCGATCGGCGGATGGGTCGCGATCGCGATCAGGCTGCGGTTGGCCATGTTCTCATTCCTCCCAGCGCGGCGGGTTGCTAGGCCATGCGTTTGCCGGGCCAGATATGGCGCAGCCGCGCCGCGCGCGCAATTTCCGAGTTCGTCGGGTCCCGAGTTAGCGGCCGATCAGCGGGGAAGGCCGGCGAGGCCGCAGATCGTCGCCCATTCGGCATCGCTGACCGGGCACACCGACAGCCGCGACTGGCGCAACAGTGAAAACCCCGCCAGTTCCGGCATGCCCTTCATCTCGGTCAGGGTGACCGGCCGCTTCGCCGGCGCCACCGGGGCGATGTCGACCATGACGAACTTGCCGCTGTCGTCGCTCGGATCGGGATAGGCGGTGCGGACGATCTCGACCGTGCCGACGATCTCCTTGCCCTCGTTCGAATGATAGAAAAAGGCGCGGTCGCCGACCTTCATCGCCCGCAGATTGTTCGCCGCCTGGTGGTTGCGAATGCCGTCCCAATGGGTGCGGCCGTCGGCCACCATCTTGTCCCAGGGATATTTGACCGGTTCCGATTTAAGCAGCCAGTACGCCATTGGCTCGGTTCCTCGCAGGTCGTGAGGGGGCTTAGCCCGTCAGCGGGTAATCCGCCTGATCCTCATAGACCGAGCCGGCCTTGGTCGGAAAGCTGGCAATCAGGCTGAACCGCTCGACTGGCAACGGGGCCGCGCGAAACCGCGCCTGCGCGGCGAGAAACTGGGCCAGCTCCTCGCGGCCGGGATTGTGCAGTCGCGCCAGGGTCACGTGCGGGGTGAATTTGCGCGGCTCGGGCGGCAGGCCGATGCGGATCAGCGCCCGCTCGATCTTGTCGCGCAACCCGGCGAGCTCGGGCTGGCGCTCGACGCCGACCCACAAGGTGCGCGGCTTGTCGCTGCCGAACACGCCGGCGCTGGCGAGCTGCACGGTAAAGCGGCGCGCCTTGAGTCGCGCCAGCGCGTCGTCGATATCGGCAGCGTCGTGGGCGCCGACCTCACCGATAAAGCGCAGGGTCAGGTGCAGATTGCCGGCATCGACCCAGCGCGCGCCGGGGATCGGCGCCTCCAGCAACGACAGACGGAGCTTCAACTCGGGGGGAAATCCGATCCCGACGAACAGGCGCAGCATGGGAGCGAACTCTGATTACGATGACCGACAGTCAGGTGAACAGGGTCAACACCCCCGTGTGGCCATAAAGCCGGTCGCGGGAGATCTCGCCATTGGCGAAGAATCCGACCAGCGGAAAGTCGCCCAGCGTGTCGCGGATCAGGCCGGTCTCGACCCCCGGCTCGCCGAACAGCGAGACGCCGCGCGCGACGCAGCTGACATAGATTCCGGCCTTGGGTGGGCCCTGGAGCCGGCCGGAAAGCTGGCGCAGCATGCGGGTCAGATCCTGGCGGGCGCTGTCGGGGTCGCGCCGGCAGAACAATATCTGATCGCCCGGCGCGATCTCGGCGCCGAGCGCGACCCAGCCCTGGCGTGGGTCGATGCCGATCAGGTTGCGGACCAGATAATCCCCGGTATCCGACCCGGCCACCGGCAATCCGGCGAAGATCACGCCGCCGAGGCGGCGCAAATCCTGCGCCAGGGCGGGACCGATATCCTCGAGAAACACGGTCAGGGCGGGGCGGCCGTCGATCATCATCACGATGTTGTCGCGAGCCTCGTCGATCCGCCGCACCGGGCCGATCGGCACGCAGCCCTGGGTCAGCGCGGTCGCCACAGACACCCCAGGCGCCAGCATCAGTCCGGCGATGCCGGCGCTGCCGAGGCCGGAATTACCCACCTGTCCATCGGGATGGCGCGCGACCAGGGGCGTCTCGCATTGGTGCGACACGAGCCCGCCGACCAGAAAGGCGCCGCTCGCCGCGCTGGCGTCGATCGCCGCCCGGACCACGTCGGGACAGCGCGGGTCGGCATGGACCAGGGCCAAGGCCGGCTGGGTCGCCTCGATCCAGCGCGCGTGCAGGCGCGGCAGGTCGGCCGCGGGATCGTCGGTCGCGGCGAAGACGCGAAAGCTGTCGGCCCGCAGCGCCGCGGTCAGCACCGCCGCGGCGGGGCGGTCGTAAACCTCTTGACCCGGCGCGCAGATGCCGAGCCCAACCCCGCCGACCCAGGCGGCGATCCCGGTGCCGGCGGCGAGTTCGCGAACCAGCTGCGGCAGCGCCGGCGCCGCCGGCTCGCTGACATAGACCACGCCCAGGGTCGCGTCGCCGCCCGCCGGCAATTGCGCGAGGCAGCTTGCCGCGAGCGATTCCGGCTCGCCTTCGGCGAAGGCAGCGGCAAACCCCGCGGTCATGACTTGCCCCCTGGCAACGAGGCGACCAGCCTGGCAACTTCCGGCGCGATGCGGTCGACCAGCACGGCGACGCCGCGTTCGTTGGGATGAATTCCGTCCGGCTGGTTGAGTTGAGGATCCATCGCCACACCTTCGAGAAAGAACGGGTACAGGGGCACGTTATGGGCTTGCGCCAGTTCGGGATAGATGCGGTCGAAATCCCGCTCGTAGGCCGCGCCCCAATTCGGCGGCGCGAGCATGCCGATCAGCAGTATCTTCGCGCCGCTCGCCTGGATCCGGCCGATCATCGCGTCGAGGTTGGCACGGACGATCGCCGGCGGGATCCCTCGCAGCGCGTCGTTACTGCCCAGCGCGAGCAATACGCAATCGGGCTTGTCGGCGAGCGCCCAGTCGAGCCGGGCGAGGCCGCCGGCGGTGGTGTCTCCGGACACTCCGGCGTTGACGATGCGCGTGGCGATGCCTTCGGCCCGCAAGCGGGCTTCGAGCCGGGCCGGAAACGCCGCCTCGGCCGGTAGGCCCAGCCCCGCCGTCAGACTGTCGCCCAGGGCGACGATCGCCGGGTTTCGCGCCGCCGCCGGAATCGCCGCGACGGCCGTTACCAGAAGCAGCGCGATGGCACCGGCCGCGCGGCGCAAGCCGGTCCGCCACTTAGCCTGTTCGCACGGCACACGATGACGGCTCATCCCAGGCGCCCAACGCTGTCAGGGTGATCTCGCCACTTACACTGGGGAGCGGCGGGGGAGAGGTCAACCGCCCTGCCGTGATGCTACGGTGGGGCGGGCGCGATGTGCCGCCGCGTTGAAAAGCGCCCAGCCTGGGCCATATCGGGCGAGACCCGTGCCGCGTCTCGCCGCACAACACCAATCCCGAGCGACCGTGACGATTGCCCAATCGCCCGATGGGAGCCTCTCCGACCAACCCCTTGTCGTCCTAGACGACATCCGGCTGAGCCTCGTCAGCGCGGCGGGGCCGGTCGAGATCCTGCGCGGCATCTCCCTGACCATCGCGCCGGGCGAGACGGTGGCGCTGGTCGGCCCCTCCGGTTCCGGCAAGTCGACCTTGATGATGGTGATTGCCGGCATCGAGCGGCCGAGCAGCGGCCATGTCGCGCTGGCCGGGCGGGATCTCGGCGCGCTCGGCGAGGATGGGTTGGCTCGCCTACGTCGTACCCGGATCGGCATCGTGTTTCAGGCGTTCCACTTGTTGCCGACGATGACGGCGCTCGAAAACGTGGCGATCCCGCTCGAGCTCGACCGCCGCCGCAACGCCTTTGCCGAGGCCGCGACGGCACTCGACCGGGTCGGGCTCGGCCACCGGCTCGGCCATTATCCCGGCGAATTGTCGGGGGGCGAGCAGCAGCGGGTGGCGATCGCTCGCGCCTTCGTCGCCGGCCCGGCATTGCTGTTGGCCGACGAGCCGACCGGCAACCTCGACGGCGCGACCGGCCGGGTCGTAATCGACTGCCTGTTCGCCGAGCACGCGCGGCTCGGTACGAGCCTGCTGCTGATCACCCATGACGCGGTGCTGGCGGAGCGCTGTGACCGGCAGCTGCACCTCGCCGATGGGCGCATCGTCGACGACCAGCGCCGCGCGGCGGCTTTGCGGCAGGTGGTATGAGCGTCGGGCTGCTGGAGCTCCGCTACGCGCCGACCCTGGCGCGGCGGGAGTTGCGCGGCGGCATCGGCGGATTTCGCGTGTTTCTCGCCTGCCTCGTGCTCGGGGTCGCGGCGATCGCCGGGATCGGCTCGCTCTCCGCCTCGGTGGTCGGTGGGATCCGGGCGCAGGCGCGCATCCTGCTCGGCGGCGACGTCGCGGCGCGGCTGGCCTATCGCCCGGCGAACCCGGACGAGCGCCGCTTTCTCGACCGCGGCGGCAGGGTGTCGGAGGTCGTCGCCCTGCGCGCGATGGCGCGATCGCTCGACGGCGAGCGCTACAGCCTGATCGAGTTGAAGGCGGTCGACGCCGCCTATCCGCTCGACGGCGTGGTCGCGTTGCGCCCCGCCGATGGCCTGGCGGCTGCGCTCGATCGGCGTGACGGCATTGACGGCGCGGCGATCGACGCCGCGATCGCCGGCCGGCTCGGTCTCGCCATCGGCGACCGGTTCCGGATCGGCGAGGCCGAATTCCAGATGCGCGCGACGATCGAGCGCGAGCCCGACGCGGCATTGAGCGGGTTCCTGCTCGGCCCGCGTGTACTGATCGCCGCCGCCGCGCTCGACCAGACCCGACTGATCCGCCCAGGCGCGATCGTCGCCTACGAGTATCGGTTGTTGTTGCCATTGGGCAGCGACCTCGACGCCTGGGCGAAGTCGGCGCGCGCGGCGTTTCCCGAGGCGGGCTGGCGTATCCGTACCTCGGCTGAGGCCTCGCCCGCGTTGCGGCTATTCTTCGATCGCATCGGGCTGTTTCTCAATCTCGTCGGCATGACTGCGCTGCTGGTCGGCGGGATCGGCATCGGCAATGCCGTCGCCGGTTACGTCGCGAGCAAGACCGAGACGATCGCGACATTGAAATGCCTCGGCGCGTCAACCCGGCTGGTGTTCGCCGCTTATCTGCTGCAGGTGCTGGCGCTGGCGCTGGCGGCGATCGCGGTCGGGCTGGCGCTGGGCGGCCTGTTCCCGATCGCGGCGGCGCCATTGACCGCCGGCGTATTGCCGGTGCAGCTGAAGCTCGGGTTCTATCCGGTCCCTCTGGCCGTGGCGGGATTCGCCGGGCTGCTGACGACCTTGGTGTTTTCGCTGTGGCCGCTGGCCGCGCTTGGGCTGGTATCGCCGGCCGCGCTGTTTCGCGACCAGGCGGCGCCGGCCCGGCGTCCCCTGCCGGTGGCGGTCGCCGCAGCGACGCTGGCGGCGGCCTGCGGCCTCGCCGTTTTGGTGGTGTCGAGCGCCGCCGATCGCGCCATCGCGCTGTGGTATGTCGGCGGCGCGATCACCGCCTTCGCGCTGTTTCGCGGCACCGGCGAATTGATCGTGCGGGGCGCGCGCCGGCTCGGCCGGGTCCGGTGGATCGCGGCGCGGCCTGTATTGCGGCTGGCCTTCGCCAATCTCCATCGGCCGGGCGCGCCGACCGGGCGGACGGTATTGTCGCTGGGCATCGGGCTCAGCGTCCTGGTCGCGGTCGCGCTGGTCGAGGGCAACCTCGCCGTGGAGGTCGATACCAGGTTGGCCGATCGCGCGCCGAGCCACTTCGTGGTCGACATCCAGCCCGACCAGCTCGCCGGTTTCGCCGACACCGTGCGCGAGGTGACCGGGGCCAGCTTCGCCGCCGTGCCGATGATGCGCGGCCGCATCACCCGGGTAAATGGCGTTGCGGTCGAGCGCGCCAAGATCGCGCCGGACGCGCAATGGGCACTGCGCAGCGACCGCGGCCTGACCTACGCGACGAGCCAGCCCGCGGGCTCGTCCATCGTCGCCGGCGAATGGTGGCCGGCCGATTATCGCGGGCCGCCGCTGATCTCGTTCGACGCCGATCTCGCCCGCGGCATGGGGTTGAGGGTCGGCGACGAACTGACGGTCAACCTGCTCGGCCGCGAGATCACCGCCAGGATCGCCAATCTGCGCCGGATCGACTGGGTGCGGCTGGGGATCAATTTCGCAGTCGTGTTCGCGCCGGGCACGCTCGAAACCGCGCCGCAGACATATCTCGCCGTGATCTACGCCCCGCCCGACGCGGCCGAGGCGGTGGTGCGGCGGCTGACCGAGCGTTTCCCCAACCTGTCCGCGATCCCGGTGCGCGAGGTGCTGGCCGCGATCGAGCGGATCGTGGCGACGATCGCCTCCGCGTTGCGGCTGACCGCCCTCGCCACCCTGGCGGCCGGCGCATTGGTGTTGGGCGGCGCGATCGCCGCCGGCCGCCGGCGGCGGGTCTACGACGCGGTGGTGCTGAGGGTGCTGGGCGCGACCCGCGGCATTGTCGCCGCCGCGTTTCTGGTCGAGCACGGTCTTATCGGTATCGCCGCTTCGGTCGCCGCCGCGGCGATCGGAACCTTGGCCGCCTATGCCGTGGTTGTCGGCCCGATGCGGGCGGAGTGGGTGTTCCTGTTTTGGCCGCTCGGGTCGACCGTGCTGATCGCGGTCGCGGTGACGCTGGGCGTGGGATTTGCCGGGACATGGCGGGCGCTCGGCGCCAAACCAGCACCCTATCTGCGCAATGAATGAAGGGTTTGAGCCGGGCGCGGTTCACCTTGAAAAGTATCTGTTTTGTGCCAATATCGGCAGTGGAGGGATGGTCCTCGCTGTTTTTGTGGAAGGGTGTCCTATGGCTTTGGGTTCGCAGCCCCGCTGGACGGTGCGGACGGCGGACGCCCAGGTCGACATCGATGTCGGCCTGCGCGAGTACATGCTTCGCATCTACAATTACATGGCGTCGGGGCTGGCACTCACCGGCATCGTGGCCTATTTGGCCGCCTCGACTGGTCTCTACCGGGCGATCGAGGCAACCCCGCTGATATGGCTGGTGATCCTGGCGCCGCTCGGGCTGGTGTTGCTGCTCAGCTATCGCATCGAGCGTATGGAGGCGAGCACCGCCCAGGCCTTGTTCTGGGTCTTCGCCGCCGTCATGGGCCTGTCGTTGGCCTCGATCTTTTTGAGGTTCACGGGTGAGAGCGTCGCGCGGGTCTTCTTCATTACCGCCGGCACGTTCGGGGCGATGAGCCTCTATGGCTATACGACCCGGCGCGACTTGTCGCAGATGGGTTCGTTTATGATCATGGGGCTGATCGGGATCATCATCGCCTCGGTGGTCAACATCTTTCTGGCCTCGTCGGCGCTGCAGTTCGCGATCTCGGTGATCGGCGTCATCGTGTTCATCGGGCTGACCGCCTGGGACACGCAGCGCATCAAGGAGATGTACGTCGCCTACGACGACGGACAGGTCGCCGGAAAGAAGGCGATCATGGGCGCGCTGACCCTCTATCTCGACTTCATCAACCTGTTCATCATGCTGATGCAGCTGCTCGGCGTACGCCGCGACTGAGCCGCGTCGCACCGCGCCTGTATGACGGCCGGGCTTTGCCCGGCCGTTTTTCTTTGAAACTGATTTCGCCTGGCTTATTGTGTGGCGGCCTAACGGTCGACAGAGCAACCGTCGCCGCTGGGAATTGAGTACTGCGGTTGGGTGCCGAGGAAGCGCACCACCGAGGGAGCGATCGCCGAAATGAGGGTGCCGTGATCGGCGCCCGAGAGGACCATCTCGGCATTGCCGACTTGCGCTGGCCCGTCTTTCCTGCCCGCCGACCGGGGAGGGATGCGCTATGATCGAACGGCTGGAACAACAGAAGAAACTGACTTCCAATCAATGGAAGCTGATCTGCACCGCCAACATTGCCGACCTGCTCGATTTTTTCGACTTCTTCCTGATCGGCTATGTCACCGCGGCGCTGACCAAGGAGTGGCAGCTGCCCTACTGGCAGGGTGGCGCGATCCTGTTGGCTTCCGGTCTCGGCGCGGTCCCGGGTGCCTTTATCTGGGGTTGGCTCGGCGACAAGATCGGTCGCCGGACCGTGTTCCTCTGGTCGGCCGTCACGATCTCGCTGGCCACAGGGATCATGGTCTTCACGCCGGGGCCGAACGCGCTGATCCCCGGCTGGTTGTTCCTGGTGTTCTTCCGGGTGTTTGTCGGCGTCGGCAATGCCGGCATCTTTACGATCGACCTGCCGCTGGTGCAGGAATTCATCCCTGCTTACAAGCGAGGCTGGGTCAGCGCCCTGGTCACGACGCTGCTGCCGGCGGGCGGCATGCTGGCCGGCTTTGTGGCCGCGTGGCTGCTGCCCATCATCGGCTGGCGCTACCTGTTCCTGGTTGGGCTGTCGCCGCTCGTGTTGGTGTTCATGATCCGCTACTGGGTGCCGGAGTCTCCACACTGGCTGATTCGCATGGGTCGCCATGAGGAAGCCCGCAAATCGCTCGCCTGGGCGTTGATGATCGATCCGAGGGAAATTGCCCTGCCGGCCGCTCTTCCGGAGCCCGAAAAAACGCGCTGGCTCGATCTGTTCAAGTATCCGAAGCTGGTTGCCGCCGGTTGCTTGACCGGTCTGACCCAGACCGGTGGCGCCTCGCTGGGTCTGTGGGGGGCGACGCTGCTCGTGATCGTGCTCAACACGACCCCGGCGCATGCGGCGTTTCTGATGGCATTTGTCAGCCTTTCGGGGATCGTCGGTCGGTTTTTCATCACCGCGCTGATCGAGCCGCTCGGACGCCGCGGCGCCGGCACCTTGGCCTGCGGAATGGCAGCGCTGTTGCTGGTATCCGCCGGCTATTTTCATGACGTCTTTATCGGCGGCTGGTCGCTGTTCTACATACTGATAGTCGCGGGAGGCTTTTTCAGCAGCGCGATCTACACGGTCGTCGGGCCCTATATGTCGGAGATCTGGCCAACCCGGCTGCGCTCCAGCGGCATGGGCATGAGCTACGGCGTCGGCAATCTCGGCGGCAAGGTTCTGGGGCCGGCCGGGCTGGCGGTGATCATGGGGGCGGGCGACATCATCAAGCCGGCTGCGCCCAACCTCAAAATGCTCGGTCCGGCCTTTGTCTATTTCGCCTGCTGGTACATTCTCGGCATCGTCGGGTTCTGGGTCTTCGGTCCGGAAACCAAGGGCCGCACCTTCGAGGAGATGGATGAGGCGCACGACGGGCGAGCGGCCTCGACGGCCACCAGGGTCCCTGCCCAGTAAGGCTCGCTTCCGAGCGATGCTGTCGGCAAACGGCCGGGTCTAACGCCCGGCCGTTTTTTTGTGTGCCAACGGGGGTTACCCGCTATCGCCGATGGCGCCGTCGTGCTTCGATAACGGCCTGAGCGTTACACCAGCGAGGCTGTCATGCGTCTCTACAATTCGATCGGACCCAACCCGATGGCCGTGCGGATCTTCATGGCCGAGCGCGGCGTCGATCTGCCCAAGGTGGAGGTCGACATCCGCGGCGGCGAAAACCGCCAGGCGCCCTACCTGGCGAAAAACCCGTCCGGCCAGTGCCCGGCCCTCGAGCTCGACGACGGCAGCTTCATCACCGAGATCACCGCGATCTGCGAATATCTCGACGAGGTCGCGCCGGGGCCGTCACTGCTCGGCGCCACGCCGCAGGAGCGGGCCGAGACGCGCATGTGGGTGCGGCGCATCGACCTCAACATCCTCGAGCCGATGGCCAACGGCTTTCGCTATGGCGAGGGGATCAAGATGTTCGAGAACCGGGTCCACTGCATTCCGCAGGCGGCGGGCGATCTCAAGGCGATCGCCCAGGAACGGCTGGCCTGGCTCGACGGTCTGATGACGGGTCGCAACTACGTCTGCGGCGACCGCCTGACCCTAGCCGATATCCTGCTGTTCGCGTTCGTCGATTTCTTTGCCCGGGTCGGCCAGCCGCTCAATCTCGAGCTGAAGAACATCACCGCGTGGCACGCCCGGATGAAGGCGCGCCCGAGCGCGGCCGCCTAACCCGCTCCCGAACCTGGCGGCGCCTGTGCAAGCGGTCACTCCGGCAGGTATGCTTGGCCGCTTAGATGCGGTTGCCGCGCATAGCAGCGCGCCCGCTGCTCGGCGGAAAAGCGGACGAACCCGGGGTCGGCCGCCAGGCATTTGGCGATCGCGCCGCTTTTGAATGGGTCGGCGGGATAGGCGTCTCGGACAAACTTGACGGCGCCGATGTTCAACACGCTGACCACGATCACCACCGCCACGGCAACTCGCCTCACCAGGCGAAGACTCGGCATCGACCCCTCCGTCGTTTGCGGCTCCCGGCGGCTTGTTGCGATGGCGACGGCAATCTGCTCTGGCGCGAGCGAGGCTATCGTCTACCCGGTTGCTGCCGTGGAGAAACCGCGCCGACACTAGCGGCTTTTTCTTGAAGGCAAGACAGAATGTAAGGTTAATTCGATAGAAATTCGATCGATACTTATCTTCCGTCAGATCATTGTTGAGTAGAATTTTCATAAATATTACCAAATATGGTTAATATTTGGGCTATGCTCGCGCGATCGAACGCGACCGGTCTGACATGGCCGAGCGCTACTCCCGGTTGGCGATTGAACGCGTTAATGATGTTATTCGAGCGGGCCGATATCCAATTGCCGCGGCGTCGTGCTATGGTGCGCGCCGCACCAGCAAGGGCAAGAGGCAGATTTGATGATCGGCAAAGCCGGTCTCGCCGCGGTTGCCTTGATCGCCGCCGTGGTGGGCGGGCGGTCCATCGATCTACGCGCGCTTTACGACGAGATGTACCCGGTCAATACGCTAAAGCGCGACGCCTTCAACCTCTGCCATCAATCCGACCCGACCTTTATCCGCGCGCTCCAGGACGATCGGGAATCGTGTTTCGACCGGATGCCGCACAGCATCGCGCTGGCGATCGGTCGGGTTCGCCCCAACAGCGCGCTGGCGCAATTGTTTTCGCCGTCCGGACGGCCGCCGGATCAGGGGCTGTTCTCCCCGACCGGAGAAACCGGTTCCTGGGCGGACGCGTATCGGCGGCGGGCCATCGGCCCGCGCGCCGCAACCGCGACACCCTGCGGCGGGGTGGCCCCAGGATTGATCGCCCCAGGATTGACCGCGTCGGGATTGGCGGCCGCGCCGGCGGGCGCGATCGACACCGCGACGGCGCTCGAAATGCTTGGCGTCGGCGGTCGCAAGCCGGGCGGCACGGCGCTTGCCGATCTGGGCCTGGTGCTGGGCGATCGCCGGACCGCGCTGGCGCGCGACCCGATTCCATCGCTCGATGGCCGGCTCGGGACCGCTCCGGCCTTGGCCGCCCCGAACTTCGGCGCGAATCCGAGCCGCGATGTTAACCGCGCCCAGGTGATGGCCCTGCTGGATACGGTGATGGCGACCGATCTCGGCGACGCCCCGGCATCGCCCGGTAGCGGCTGTTCCGCCCCGATCTAGCGCCGGTTTTTTTGCGTCCAGCGTGGGCGGTCAGCTGGCCTGCGCCGGCCGGCCGTGGATGTGGACATGGCGGCCGCCGGCTTCATCGAGCACCCGCAGCGCGCGCAATTCGATTTCGGCATCGTCGCACCGCACCCACAGCAATGCCGCGCCCGCTTCGAGCGCGGCGGCGAACTCCTCGCGATGCGGGGCAGCGGTATAGCGGTCGAAAAGCTCTTTTAGCGCCGCGCCGCCCAGCCCGGCGCCGACCACCGCGGCGAGCGCCACCGCGATCGGTCCGCCTGACAACAGCACGATGCCGGCGACGGTCAGCGGCGCGACATATTTGATCTCGTCGACGAGGCTGGCCGGGACCAGATCGCCGGCATCGGTCTCGGCGGCGGCGAGCGGCTCGTGCGTCGCCAGTACCGACAGATCGCTCGGCGCGAACCCTGCGGTGGTCAGCGCGGCGACGGCGCCGCGGAAATGGGCCCGGTCCGGAAACGACGCGACCGCTTCGCGGATGACCGGAAATGCCGACGCGGCTGCGCTCATCGTGATCCTGCCTTGCCTGTTCGGCGCGCCATCATGCTAACGTCCGGCGTTCGCACTCGTCCGCTCCGTTCCGTCATAGGCCGATGACCCAGGAGGCGCGCCGCGATGCCGGCTCGCCGCCGGCGTCGCCGGTGATGGCACAATATCACGATATCAAGCAGGCCCATCCGGGCTGCCTGCTGTTTTTCCGCATGGGCGATTTCTACGAATTGTTTTTCGACGACGCGGTCGCGGCGGCGCCGGCGCTGGGTATCGCATTGACCAAGCGCGGCCGCCATGACGGCGCCGACATCCCGATGTGCGGGGTCCCGGTTCACACCGCAGAGGCCTATCTCGCGCAGCTGATCCGCGCCGGTTTCAAGGTCGCGATCTGCGAGCAGATCGAGGACCCGGCCGAGGCGCGGCGGCGCGGCGCGAAAGGGCCGCTCAGGCGCGCGGTGGTTCGCGTCATCACCGCCGGCACGATCACCGAGGACGGGCTGCTCGACGCGCGACGGCACAATTACCTGGCCGGGATCGCCGAGGCGGCGGGCGAGATCGGGCTCGCCTGGCTCGACCTGTCGACCGGCGCGTTCGCGCTCGCGCCATCCTCCGAAGCCGCGCTCGGCGCCGATCTGGCGCGGCTGATGCCCGGCGAGATCCTGCTGCCCGAACGCCTGCTGACCCGGCCGGCCTGGTTCGAATTGTTCGCCGATTGGAAGTCGGCCTTGACCCCGCTGGCCGATGCCCGTTTCGACAGCGAGGCGGGGCGGCGCCGGCTCGAAGCGTTTTACGGGGTCAGGGCGCTCGACGGGTTCGGCAGTTTCGGCCGTGCCGAGATCGCCGCCGCCGGCGCGCTGGTCGACTACGTCGCCCTGACTCAGCAAACCGGGGCCCAGCAAACCGGGGTCCAGCAAACCGGGGTCCAGCAAACCGGGGCCCCGCATGGCGGCGCCCCGCATCTCGCGCCGCCGCGTCGGGTGATGCCGGATTCGGTGATGCAGATCGACGCGGCGACGCGGCGCAACCTCGAACTGGTTCAGAGCTTGTCGGGCGAGCGCCGAGGCAGCCTGTTGGCGGCGATCGACCGTACCGTCACCGGCGCCGGGGCGCGCCTGCTGGCCGAGCATCTGGCGGGGCCGCTGACCATGCCCGACGCGATCGCCGCCCGGCTCGACGCGATCGCGTTTCTGGTCGACCGCGGCGATATCCGCGCTACCGTCCGCGAGCGGCTGCGGCATTGCCCGGATATCGAGCGGGCGATGACCCGCCTCAGCCTCGGCCGCGGCGGCCCGCGCGATCTCGCCGCGCTGCATGACGCGCTCGGTGAGACCGCCGTCTTGCGCCAGACCCTGTCGGCGCCGAGCTTCGTCAGCTTGCCGGCATTGCTGATCGCGGCCGAGCGCGGCCTCGGCGAGCACGGCAGCCTGGTCGGCCGGCTCGGCCGTGGACTTGCCGCCGAACTGCCGCTCTACGCCCGCGACGGCGGGTTCATCGCACCCGGCTACGCCACCGAGCTCGACGAATTGCGAGAGTTGCGCGACGAGAGCCGGCGCACGATCGCCGCGTTGCAGGCCCGCTACGCCCAGGCCAACGACATCGCCTCATTGCGCATCCGACACAACCACGTGATCGGCTTTTACATCGAGGTCGGGGCCGCGCACGCCGGCAAGCTCGGCGCCGATTTCATCCATCGTCAGACCATGGCGGGCGCGATGCGCTACACGACGACCGAACTGGCCGACCTCGAAAGCAGGATCGCGAGCGCGGCGGACCGCGCGCTGGCGCTCGAATTGCGGCTGTTCGACGATCTGGTCGGCGAGGTCATGGCCCGGCGCGCCGAGATCATGACGGCGGCGGCGGCCTTAGCGGCGCTGGATGTCGCCGCCGCGCTCGCCGAGCGCGCGGTCGAGAGCGGCTGGGCGCGTCCCGAGATCGATGCCGGCACCGGGTTCGACGTTCGCGGCGGACGCCATCCGACCGTCGAGGCGGCGCTGGCCGGCACTGGCGCCTTCGTTGCCAACGATTGCGTGCTCGGCGACGAGCGGATCTGGCTCGTCACCGGCCCCAACATGGCCGGCAAGAGCACGTTTCTGCGCCAGAACGCGCTGATCGCGATCCTGGCTCAGATGGGCTCGTACGTGCCGGCGCGGTCGGCCCATATCGGAGTGGTCGACCGCTTGTTCAGCCGGGTCGGCGCCGCCGACGATCTGGCGCGCGGGCGCTCGACCTTTATGGTCGAGATGGTCGAGACCGCCGCGATCCTGAACCAGGCCGGCCCGGCCAGTTTTGTGATCCTCGACGAGATCGGCCGCGGCACCGCGACGTTCGACGGACTGTCGATCGCCTGGGCGGCGCTTGAACACCTGCACGAGGCCAATCGCTGCCGGGCGCTGTTCGCGACCCATTACCACGAGCTGACCGCGCTCGCCGCCAAATTGCCGGCACTGGCGTGCCACACGATGCGGGTCAAGGAATGGAAGGGCGATGTCGTGTTCCTGCACGAGGTCGCGCCCGGCGCCGCCGACCGCTCCTACGGCATCCATGTCGCCCGGCTGGCGGGCTTGCCCGAAGCGGTCACGGCCCGCGCCGAGGAGGTGCTGGCGATCCTCGAAAACGGCGACGAAAGCGGCGCGCTCGCCCGTCTCGCCGACGAATTGCCGCTGTTCCGCGCCGCCCGCCGCCGCGCCGATCCCGAGCCCGAGGCCAGGGAGTCGGCCGTCGAGGCGGCGTTGCGCGACATCCGACCCGACGAATTGTCGCCGCGCGAGGCGCTCGAACTGCTCTACCGGCTAATGGGGTTGCTGCCGGAATAAATCCCGGCGCCGCGGCGGCTCAGGGTTTGGCCGGGCGGAAATCCTGATCCGGGAATGGCGAGACCGTCGGCACCACGATCACGATCATGCCGCGCTCCGCGCTTTGATGGCATGTGTTGCACGCGGTCGTCAGCCGCTCGTAGGCGGCGGCGAAGCGGGTGGCGTCGCGGGCCTTGATCGCCTGATCGAGCGCCGCCATCGGCTCCTTGGTGACCGACTCGATCATCTCGGGGATCGAGATGTCGCGCCATTTGGGCCAGATCTTCTCGGCCCGCTCGAACGATTCCTCCAGTTCGTGCAATTCGTAGGCGGCATAGGGCCAGTTGCCCTCGCGTCCGGCGAGGCCGAGCTTGATGTGACGCGGCTGTACGGTCGTCGTCATCAGATCGCCGAGGCCGGGGCGATACGCGGCCGCCGGGGGCTGCTGCGCGGCGGCGAAATCGGGCACCGCCGAAACAGCCAATCCGGCGAGCAGGGCAAGTAGCGCGAGGCGTGGAGGCACGGCCTTCTCCTATCCGAATACGGCGGCGACCAGCGCGGTGGCGACCGCACCCAGCACGACGACCAACCACGGGGGCGCCGCCCACAATGTAAGCAACAAAAATGCGAACAACCCGATCGCGAAATCTCTCGGAGCGTGGATCGCGCTGGTCCACACCGGGTTGTAGAGCGCAGCCAGCAACAGCCCGACCACAGCTGCGTTGACGCCTTTGAGCACCGACCGCATCGCCGGGTGCTGGCGAAACCAGTTCCACAAGTGCAGGGGCCCGATTGCCAGGAAAAACGACGGGAGGAAGATGGCGAGAAGGCAGATCAGCCCGCCCAGCCATCCGTTCGGGGCCGGTCCCATGACCGTGCCGAGATAGGCCGAAAAAGTGAACAGCGGCCCCGGCACCGCCTGGGTCGCGCCATAGCCGGCCAGAAACGTATCGTTCGATACCCAGCCCGGCGGCACGACCTCGGCCTGCAGCAGCGGTAGCACGACATGTCCGCCGCCGAATACCAGCGACCCGGCGCGGTAGAACCCGTCGAACAGGGCGACGAGGTGGCTGCCGCTCGCGATCGCCGCCACCGGCAATCCGATCAGCAGCGCGAAAAACAGAATGATCGAACCAGTCGACCACCACCGGCTGATCCGCACCGGCAGCGGTATCAACGCTATCGTCTCGCCCGGCAGCAACGACCAGCCGATAATGCCTCCGACGACGATCGCCCCAACCTGGCCGAATGTCGAGGGAACCGCGAGCGCCAATGCCGCGGCGGCGACCGCGATCGTCGCCCGCTCGCGGTCCGGGCAAAGATTCCTCGCCATCCCCCATACCGCCTGGGCCACTACCGCGACGGCGACGATCTTGAGCCCGTGCAGCCACGCCGCGCCGCCGAGATCGCCGAACGCCGTCACCCCGTAGCCGAACAGGATCAGCGCCAGGGCGGACGGCAGCGTGAAGCCTATCCAGGCGGAAAGGGCACCGGGTATCCCCGCTCGCAACACGCCGAGAATGATGCCGACCTTGCTGCTTGCTGGCCCGGGCAGAAACTGGCTCAGCGCGACCACGTCGGCATAGTGGGCTTCGTCGACCCATTTGCGCCGATCGACGAACTCGCTGCGGAAAAAGCCGAGATGCGCGATCGGCCCGCCAAAGCTCGTTACCCCGAGCTTGGTGAAGATGCGCAGGACTTCGAGCGCCGAACCGGGATGCCCCGTTGCCTCCGCCGCTTCGCTGGTTGCAGTCATCAATCCCCCCGTTCCCCGCGACCTTCACGGCCGGCTATAAATTTCGCTGAACCCTTGGCCTGACTTCTCCGGCGAACAGCTTGAGCGTCCTGATCACCTCTTCTTGCGGAAGATTGCCGAGAAAGCCGGTTACCAGCATGAAGTTGCCAAAGCCGAGCTCCCGATGGAGGGCAGTGATCCGCTCGACGACCGTGTCCGGACTGCCGACGATCGCCACCTCGCGGAGCCAGCGCTCGGGTTCGAGCTCGTCATCGGTCGATATCCGCCGCCGCACCTGATCGCCGCCGCGGCGATAGCCGGCGGTCAATTTCTCGGCCGCGGGCAATGCCGCCCGATAGGCCGCCGCGTCGGTCTCGCCGACCACGACGAAGCGGCCGATCGGCACCTGGGCCATGTCGCCGCCGGCGTCCTTGAACGCGGCGATGCAGCGGCGGATGCTGTCCACCGATTGCTGGCTACCCTGGAACAGGGTGAGGCCACGCTGGCCGATCCAGGCGGCCGATTCCTCGCGATACGTCGCCACGTACACCGGCGGATGTGGAAGCTGCACGCATTTCGGCTCGATCGACTCGGTGCGGGAACCGACCTCGACCTTCGGCTCGGTCCAATAGCGGATCAGCCTCTCGAAGCCGGCGTCGAAAGCGGCCGAGCGGTCGTCGTAAGCGAGTCCCCAGGCCTCGAAATACCGGCTCGTGTTGCCGCGGGAGACCCCAAAATCGACGCGCCCCTCGGACAGCACGTCGAGGGTCGCGATCTCCTCCGCTAATCGTATCGGCTCGAACAGCGGCAATACCAGAACCGAGAAACCGATGCGGATCGTTCGGGTCCGCATCGCCAGGGCGGTTGCCAGCAGGATCGGGGAAAGACAGACGCGGCTGCCCTGCCCGAAATGCTCCTCGTTGATCCACAGCCCGTCATAGCCGAGGGATTCGGCGAGCGGACCCAGCTCGATAAGGCTCTTCGCCGACTCGTCCAGCCCCGCGCCGCATCCCGACAGGTCGAAACGCATCTCGACGATCCTCCCTTCAGTGCCGGAATGGTCGGTCGGGCATGGCGCGGTCAGCGGTATGGTCCATCCCGGTCGGCGTCGGTCGGGTCATCCTCGAATAATTCCCCAAAAAGCTCGCGTACTTTGACCTTCGCCGCCGCCAGCGTCTGCCTGCCTTCGCGCGTCGCGCGGTAGACTCTGCGCAGCGAGTTGCCGGAACGCTCCTCGGTCGAAACCAGCAGGCCGCGCCGCTCCAGCCCATGCAGGATCGGATAAAGGGTGCCGGCGCTGAGCTTGTAGCCGTGCCGCGCCAGCTCCTCGATCATCGCCAGCCCGTAGATCGGTTCGCTGGCCGCGTGGTGGAGCAGATGGAGCCGGATCAGCCCGGCGTAGAGATACCGGTCGTCCATCGGGCAACTCGGACAGGCGCATCGGGCCTCGGGGGCGGGCATATATCGATATACGATATCGTATATCGATATATGCTAGTGCGATCCGGTCCCGCCCGCAATCGCTCCCGCGGTTCCGCCGGGATTTGCTCGGTAGCCACGGCGTCAGCGCGGGTTCAGCGGCAGCGCAAACCCGTCCATGTCGTCGTGGTCCATGCGCAGGTGGCGCAGCACGGTCGGGGCGATGTCGATCAGCGAGGTCGGCTGGGTTCGCACGCCCGGCGTGAACCCGCCGCCAATCGCCATCAGAAACGGACGCTGCTCGTTGGCGCCGAGCCCGCCATGCTGGCCAAAGCCGATCTTGCTTTCGCTATCGTTGGGGTCGAGGACGACCGCGCCATAGCCGCGCACCCCGTGCGGATTGACCCTGTCGTCGGTGGCGAGCGCCACCGCGACCCGCAGCGCGGTATCGAACGGCAGGGCGACATCTCCGAGCGCCGTGTCGGCGAATACCCGCCCGGCCCAGTCGTGCCCGGCGAGAAAGCGCGCGACATCGCCCGCCCGGTCGCGCGCGGAAGGGGCGAAGTATAGCGTCGCGGCGGTGCCGTTGGGCGCGACCACGACATCGCGCGATCCGGGGCCGCTCTTCAGCCCCGCCTCGATCAATTTGCCGTCGAGGTCGATGCCGTGGCCGATCGTCTCCATGCCGTGGTCGGACCCGGTGATGAACAATATCTTGTCGCCGCCGGGATCGACCCGCCCGATCGTGTCGGCGACCTGGCGCACGCAGGAATCGGCGGCGGCGATCGCCTGGCGGTGCTGGGGCGAGCCGAGCGGGGAATGGTGGCCGGTATAGTCGGGTTCGGACAGCCACATCAGCGCCAATGCCGGGGCGCGGTCCGCGACGATATCGGCGCAGAACCGCTCGGTCATCGCGCGGTCGCCGGCGATCCCCTTGGTCAGCCCGCGGCTCGCCGTGTCCTCGATCTCGCGAGCGCCGGGGCCATAGCTGCCGGCGGCGTGATAGACCCAGCCGTGGCCGTCCGGGTCCTGGAAATAGGCCGCGCCGGGCGACACGTTGCTGCACACGATCGCGCTCTCGCCGTGCCAGCGCAGCCGCTCGGCCAGGGTCGGCACCTGCAGGGTGCGGCCGGTCGCGCGCCGCATGCGGTCGCGGAAGTCAGGCGCTCCGGCCGAATGGCAGACCAGCCCGTCGCCCTCGTCGAGCGCCATCGTGTTGCCCAGCAGCCCGTGCCGGGCCGGCAGGCAGCCGGTCGCGATCGTCGCCGAGCTGGCCCGGGTGGTCGACGGAAACACGCTGCGATGCGCGACGAACGAGGCGCCGCGCGCCGCCAGTTCGGTCAGGAACGGCGCGTCTTCCGAGGTGATCAGATCGGCGCGCAGGCTGTCGCAGATGACGATGACGACGCGTGTATCTCGGGCCATGGCTCCCCCGCTCAGCTCAGCACCCGGTTCCGGGCGGCGCCAAGGATAGCGAAATTACGCGGTCGCGCCGATCCCCCCTTCGACCGCCCCGCTTTCGCCCAATATTTCGGGTCAGCCCGATCGGCGGGCGGGGTGGAAGCTCCAACCCGCCCGCCGGGCGCAGGCCGATTACCGTACCGGTGAGAAGGCCGCCGGGATCAGCAACTTGTTTTCCTGCCGGATCGGCCGCACCCCGCTCTGCGGTGGCCACGCACGGCCGGGCCCGCGGGAGGCCGCGCGAACGCGGTCGCGCTCGGCGAGATCCTTATACACCCAGGTGTGGACGAACTTGTTGAGTCCGCCGAGCTCGCTGGTCCAGCACGCCGCCAGGGGAGAGAGCTCCTCGCGCGATGGAACCGCCTGGGCCCAGGCCGCCAGCACTTTCGGGAGATCGCCCGGGGCGTAGGTGTAGGTGCGCATCTCATAGACGTTGCCGGTGCCGTAATTCCGGCTGCCGAGCGGGTGCATGAACGGCGCCGGGATCATGATCTCGGATTCCTGTGCCACGATCAGGTCGCCGCCGCCAGGTAGCGCATTCCTCTCGGGGTCTTGCGCCAGCGCGGCTCGTACTGTGGTGCGCTGCTGCAGATCGTCGTAGGGGTAGACGTGGACGACCTGGTTGAGCGGCCCGAAATCGGTGTGCCAGAAGGCGCCTAATTTCGAGTGCTTCTCCCGCGCGGGGAGCCGCTTGGCATAGCGCTCCTCGAATTCGGGCACTGTTCCGGGGCGCAGGGTATAGGTGCGGACTTCGTAGATCATCGACGCATCCTCCAGATGACAGGGGTTGATATTATGCCGGCGAACCGATGGCGCACTCTACTACCGGGGGGAGCGCGCGGATACGGAATGTAAAAAATCCTCGCGCTGACAATCGGGTAGAGGATCCCCCGATCGACCCACGGCCAAGGATTGACCCGCGACCAAAGATTAGCTCGGGAGGAGGGTGTGGAGAAACGCGATCGCGTGAGCCTCGAATGGCGCGATTTCGCCGAGTTGTCACCGGGATTGCTCTACGAGCTTCTGCAATTCCGCCAGGCGATCTTCGTCGTCGAGCAAGCCTCGCCCTATGCCGATCTCGACGGGCTCGACGCACAGGCGCGGCACCTGCTGTTGCGGGTAGACGCGCATTGGCCGGGTATCTCCGGCTCGTCGCGCTCGACGGGAGGGTCAGGATCGGCCGGGTCGCGGTGATCGCGCCATTGCGCCGGCGCGGATTGGCACGCCGGCTGATCGACGAAGCGCTGGCGTGGCAGCAGCGCGACGACCCGCGCGCGGTCATCGCACTCAGCGCCCAGACCTATCTGGTGCCGTTCTACCAAAGTCTCGGCTTCGTCGCCGAATCCGCGCCCTACGATGATTACGGCGTGCCGCATGTCGACATGGTGCGGCCGGGTGAAGAAAGAGCCTAACCTGCTTTAAGAAACTGGAGCCGGGCTTTCGCCCGGCCTCTTCGCAACGCCGCCTAGTATTTTGAAAACGCTAGAATGATGTACAGAGTTGCAATCAAAAAATATATCTGGACGTCAATATTCATCACATATCTGTCTCCTTTCCCTTCGATATGGTATCTACATAGCATACTTACATTAAAATGTCAAGTACATTTCACGAATCAGATTTATCTATCAATCATCCGAGAAATCTACGCTTAGTTAGTACGCGATCTCAAGAACAAACGATGCGACAAACCCCTAGGACGCAACATCCGGAATGCACCTCGTGGCCTGCGCAGATGCAGACATGCTGTGGCGGACGTTGGGCTTATGACCTTCGCTCCGGCGGCAATATCTCCGGCGCGAGTACCTGGTCGATCAGATGCGGGCGGCGGATGTCGTCGAGGTGCGCGCGCTTCTGGTCGGCGGTCAGCCTGGTGCCGATCCCCTGGCTCATCAGCAGCACGATCGAGCGGTCGCTGAGGCTCAGCCAGTAACCGCGGCGGGTCAATCTGTCGTCGCCGTCGCGGGCGAACGGGTCTTCCTCGAACCTCCCGTTGAGTGGCGGTCGGTAGAAATCGGGCATCGCTGGCGCCTCCTGTCGCGATCGTTTCATCTTTGGCATCCGGGGCGCGGACGCGCAATCCTGGGGTGAAACCGGCGGGAGTGACGACGCCGCGGAATTCGCAGACGATCGACCGGATGAGCGACCCCGTCCCGAATTCGCGAACACTAGCCCGGCGCCCGGCCCCTCGGCGGAACTGGCTGATGCTTGGCGGGGCGTTTACCGCGTTCACGATCAGCGCCGCGGTGATGCACGCCTACCCGGTCTATCTCGTCGCCTTTCTCGAGGATTTCGGCTGGGCGCGGGGCGAGACCTCGATCGCCTATTCGGTGTCGCAATTGGTCGCGGGTGGCAGCTCGCCATTGGTCGGCGCCCTGGTCGATCGGCTCGGTCCGCGCCGCCTGCTATTGCTTGGCGGCGCACTGCTGGTGCTCGGGTTGACCGCCAGCGCCTATGTCGCGACGCTGTGGCAGGTCGTGATCCTGTATGGGGTCGTCATGACGATCGGCTCCAATTGTCTGGGGCTCGTCGTTTTCGTGCCGATCCTGTCGCGCCTGTTCGCGCATCGGCGCGGCATGGCGATCTCGATCGTGCAGTCGGCCAATGGGATCGCGCGCGGCGTCTCGGCGCCATTGATCCAGCTATTGATCTCCGGCATCGGCTGGCGCGCCACCTATCTGGCGCAGGCCGCCTTCATGATGGCGGCGGTATTGCCATTGGCGGCGGTGTTTCGCCGCGCCGACCGCAGCCCCGGCCGAGTCCCGGGCGAGGTCTCTGGTGATCTTGACGGGCCGCCGGAGGTCGCCGATGCCTCCGTGCTGCCGCGCCAGCACGGCTGGACCCTCGGCGCGGCGGTGCGGACGCCGCATTTCTGGCTGCTGTTCGCGGTGTACATGTTCACCGGGCTCGGCAGCTTTTTCGTGTCGTTGCACCAGCTCGCCTTCGCCGTCGATATCGGCTTCGACAAGCTCTACGCCGCCGAGGTGCTCGGCATCGGCGCCTTTCTCGCGGTGCCGGGGATCATCGTCACCGGCACGCTGTCGGATTATGTCGGGCGCGAGGTGTCGGCGATCCTCGCTTATGGGCTGTCGATCTTCGGCGTGGTCTGCGCGCTGTTGATCACCGGGCCGGATCAGCACCTGTTGCTGTGGCTGCACGCCTGCTTTTTCGGGTTGACCTGGGGTGCGCGAGGGCCGGCGATCACCGCCAAGACCGCCGATCTGTTTCCGGGGTCGCGGCTCGGCACGATCCTCGGCGTGATCACGATCGGCAGCGGGCTCGGCGCCGCGCTGGGCTCGTGGGGGGCTGGCTTTATCTTCGACCTGTCGGGCAGCTATCGGCTCGCCTTCATCTTGTCGATCGCCGCGTATCTCTGCGGCTGCGTCGCCTTTTGGGCCTTGCGCCGCCCGCCCTCTAGCCCGGTTTCCGGACCAGCGCCTCGACCGTCCTGCCGCGGCCCTCCTCCTGATTGAGCGCGGAGTTGATCTGCATCTCGCGCAGCCGTTCGCCCATGATCAGATGGGTGCCGAGCTGCGGCAGACCGTCTCGCTGGAGCCGCTCACGGTTGCGAATCGTCGCCGGCAGGGTTTCTTCGGTAGTGTCGCGGAACGAGACGATCTCGAACCCGGCGGCGAGCAGGTCGGCGCGCATCCGCGCCGGCGTCGCGAGAAAGCTTGTCGCCGCCGTCTCGGCCCACGGCACCGGATAGCGGAACGCCCCGTCGCCGCCGGCGCACAGATTGGACAAGGCCAGCACCCCGCCCGGGCGCAACGCTCGAAACGCCTCGCGATACATGCCGAGCTTGTCCTCGATGTTCATCGCGACGTTCTGCGAATAGGCGCGGTCGAAGGCACCGTCGGGAACCGGGAGCGCGAGCGCGCTGCCGTCGATGATGTCGACCCGGTCGGTCAGCCCGGTTGCCTCGATCAGCGCCCGCGCGGCGGCGCAGAACGCCGGAGTGAGATCGACCCCGGTCACGTGACAGCCGCATTTCGTCGCGATCCATCGCGCCGGGCCGCCGATGCCGGAGCCGATATCGAGCACTCGTTCGCCGGGCTGCGGCGTCAGCAATGCCACCAGTTCCTGCGTCGCCGCTACGCCGCGGCCGTGGAAGTGGTCGAGCACCGACAGCGCGTCGACCGTGATCGGCGTCTCGGTGCCGTTGACCGCGCGCAGCGCGGCGATGATCCGATCGGCGATCCCCTCATTGCCGTAATGCTGGGCGACATGCTGGACGATTCGCGACTCGGCGACCATATCCGCCCCCTTCATTTGGCTGCGCGGCCCGTTTGGCTTGCGGCGCCAGGGATGCTAACCGCATTGTTGACCCGGATGAACCAAATCGGGAGAGCGGCGATGAAGGTCGAACGGTTTCAGCCCGCGGGCATGAACGTCAGGATGCAGGAGGGCAAGCCCGCCTATTCGCATGTCGTGACCGTGACCGGCCCCGGCAAGCTGGTCTACATCGCCGGCCAGTTGGCGCGCGACGCTAACGGCAATTGCGTCGGCAAGGGCGATATGGGCGCCCAGATGGAGCAGACGTTCAAGAATCTCGACGCCTGCCTCAAGGCGGCCGGCGCGACCTGGGCCGACGTAGTCAAGACCAATACCTTCGTCACCGATTACGAGGCCTTTTCGCGGCACCGCGAGGTGCGGATGCGCTATCTGGGCGTTGCCACCCCAACCAGCACCACGGTTCAAATCAGCCGCCTCGCCGACCCCGACGCGATGGTTGAGATCGAGATGATCGCGGTCGTGGAATAGGCGGCACCCGGTATCTTCGGTCACTCCGGGGCGACCGCCGCGGCGCCTCGGAAACGACCAATAGCGCGGCTACCGCACCGGTTCGTACAGCCGCTCGTCGTAGAGTGCGCCGTGCAGCGGAGTCAGTTTGCGGCGGAAATCGCGGGTGTGGTCAACCATCACATGGGCGTTACGGTCGACCCGCTCCTGCCATGCCTCGACCACGGTCATGTGGTTCGGGCGATTGGTCTGCTGGACCACATCGAAGCGCAGATTTCCGTCATCCTTGCGGCTGTCCTCGGCGAGCTGTCTGACCAGCGCGATCGCCTCGTCCTTGACCGGCGGCGGCACGTCGACATGGGTCACTACGTAGAGATTGCCCTTGTTTCCGGGCTCGGCAGCGGTCTTCGGGGCGACCGCGAGCTCGTTGCTGAGGCGCGGATCGGGCGGGCTCGCCTGTAGCGGCTGCAACAGGTCGAGCGTCGCCTTGGCGGCGGTGTTGTGCGCGTCGAGCGCGGCCTTGTCGCGCCACGCCTCGACGATCGCGAAGCGCCCCGGCCGATCGCGCTCGCGCAACGCGACAAAGCCGAGATTGCCGTCTTCCTTGCGGCTGGCGACCGAGAGCTTGCGCAGGATGCTGGCGGCCTTGACGACCAGGGCCGGGCCGACTTCGAGATAGGTGACGACGTACATCGTTGCAGTCGCTGGCATCGTGGCACTCGCTGGTGTCTGGGCATGAGCGGGTTCGGTGAAGGCGGCCACTGTCAGTGCAAGGCCGAGTAGAAACCCCAGGCGCGGCTTCATTGTGCGTCTCCTCCGGTGATTGTTGCGCCGTCTCGTTACGCGGTCGGCGGCCGGTGGCGTTTGACCGCCTCGGGGTTGGTCGAATCGGCGCCCATGTAGACGCCGCGTTCCCAGCTGCGCTTCAGCGGGTCGACGACATTGAGCGACATCCGGCCGATATGCTCGATCTCGATCTCGATTGTCTCGCCGTCCTGCAACGCGCCGAGCCCCTCGTGATTGGTGCCGCAGGCTATCAGATCGCCGGTATTGAGCGTCATCACCGTCGAGGCGAACTCGATCAAGGCCGGCACCCGGTGCTCCATGTCGTCGGTGTTGTAGTTGTGGCGCAATTGCCCGTCGTCCCAGAAGCGCACCACCAGGTCGTTGGGTTCGGGGATTTCGTCAGCGGTGGTGATGCACGGGCCGATCGGCGCGAACGTGTCAAAGGATTTGCCGAGCCAGCTCCCGGTCTTCCAAGTCCGTCTCCCCTCGCCGCGCGCCGACACGTCGATCAGGCAGGTGTAGCCGAATACCGCGCTCCTCCAATCGGCCTGGCTGATCTTCTTGGCCGGCCCCTTGATCACCAAGGCCAGTTCGGCCTCGTGCATGAAGATCCACGGCTCGGTGAATTCGGGCAGCATGATCGTGTCGCCCGGGCCGACGACGGCTTCCGGGTTTTTCAGGAACATGTTGAGCGGGCGCGCCTCGCGCTGCGCGTGCTCCCAGTAATTGGCGATGCAGCACAGGATCTTGCCGGGTCGCGGCAGGGGCGGGCACAGCCGCACCGAGGCGAGCGGCACCGCCGCGCCTTCGGCGGCGAGCCGGTCGAGCGCCGGGCGCAATCGGTCGAACCCGTCGATGATGCCCTGCATCGTCAATTGCGGGCTATGGCCGCGCTCGATCGCGCTGGCGATGCCGACGACCCCGCGATCGGTCAAGAGGCCGGGAGTAGGCTCGGCCTGCCCGGCATTGCGAAACAGCACCAGCTTCATGACCGCCTCCCCCGTTTTCTGCCTGTTAGGCCCAAATTAGCCGGTTCGCACCGATCTCGCCATACCGCCGCCTCGCGGCGCGACCTCGATTGCGATACCATTCAAGGGTGGATTTTGGGCTTCGATAGGTGAGGGCATGAGCGACGAGGCGTCGAGCGCCGCGTTCAAGTTCGGCGAGGGGCGGATCAGCGGATGGATCTCGGTGACGCTCGGGGTACTGAGCGTGCTCGGCGTGTTGTGTTTTCATTTCCCCGACTTCCTGACCACCCCGCAGCTGCGCCAGGCCTATACCGTCGAGCAGATGCGCTACGTGCTCGCCGTCGGGATGATTTTCTCGGCTGCGTTCGGGCTGGTCACGTTCGCGCTGAACCGCCACAAATTGATGGGGGCGATCGGCATCAGCCTGACCCTTCTGGCATTATGGGGCGGCGGCGCCTCGGTCCAGGTGGGGCCGCGCTACGCGGCGCCGGGCTATGTCGGCCTCGACTGGTTCATCCTCGACCTGCTGCTGTCGGCGATGATCTTCATCTTTCTCGAAAAGCTGTTCCCGCATCTGCGCGAGCAGGCGATCCTGCGCCCTGATTTCTGGCACGATTCGCGGTATTTTCTGCTCAATCACCTGTTGATCGGCATCTACGCCTTCGCCGCGACGATGTTCGCGCCTACCTTCTTCGCCTGGGCGCTCAATCACGACATCCAGGCCTTCGTGTCGTCGCTGCCGTGGACGGTGCAGTTCGTGATGGCGATCGTGCTCGCCGATCTGGTCGAGTACGCGATCCATCGCACGATGCACGAGGTCAAGGTTCTGTGGCCGATCCATGCCGTCCACCACTCGGTCGAGCACATGGACTGGCTCGCCGGCTCGCGATTGCATTTCCTTGAGCCGCTGGTGACCCGGACCCTGGTATTGATCCCGGCCTTCATCCTCGGCATCGCCCAGGAGCCGCTGACCCTCTACATCGTCTTCGCCGGGTTCCAGGCCGGCCTCATTCACTCCAACATCCGCTGGGACCTGGGGCCGCTCAAATACGTGCTGTGCTCGCCGCGCTATCACCATTGGCACCATTCCAGCGATGACGAGGCGATCGACAAGAACTACGTCGCGCATCTGCCGGCGATCGACTGGCTGTTCGGCACGTTCTACCTGCCGCGCGACAAGACGGTATGGCCGCGCCGCTACGGGACGATCGGGATCCCATTACCCAAGGGGATCATCCGCCAGTTCTTCTACCCTTTTCATCCGCACGCGAAGACGATGCGGCCAGGTACGGCCGATCGGAGCGGTTCAAAATGAGCAAGGCCTTCGTCAAGGAGACCGAGCTCGACGACGACCTGCCGGACGACGTGCCGGCGCTTCCCGCGGGGGTCAAAAACTACATCACCCCGCACGGGTTTCAGCGGCTGCGGGACGAATTGCAGGCGCTGTCCCGGGTCGAGCGGCCCAAAGTGGTCGAGGTGGTTTCCTGGGCGGCGGGCAACGGCGACCGCTCGGAAAACGGCGACTACATCTATGGCAAAAAGCGCCTCAGGGAGATCGACCGCCGCATCCGCTTTCTGTCGAAGCGGCTGGAGATCGCCGAGGTGGTCGACCGCAACGGGCAGAAACCGCCCGACCAGGTGTTTTTCGGCGCTACCGTGACCTACCAAAATGTCCGGGGCGAGGACCAGCGCGGCGAGGAGCGTACGGTGACGATCGTCGGAATCGACGAGGCCGACCTCGACCGCGACCGGGTCAGCTGGGTGTCGCCGATTGCGCGCGCTCTGATCAAGGCGCGCGAGGGCGATGTGGTCGAATTGCGCACCCCGTCCGGTTTCGAGCGCATTGAGGTGGTCGAGATCCGGTATGAGCCCTGAGCGCCTTGTTTTTTCCAGACGAGCGGGACGCGGGCGCGGCGATATCGGATTGCTGCCTCCGCCAACTGGGTGTTGACAGGGTTCGTCCCGCGGGAGCGACAATATCGCACGCTTCGAGTGGGAGGAATCCGATGCTCCAAATTCGCCGCATGGGTCCGCAGATCGGCGTCGAGGTCAGCGGTGTCGATGTCAGGACGATGGACGAGGCGAGTTGGAACCGAATCTATCGGGCTTGGCTCGACTACAACATCCTGTGCGTCCGCGATCAGGACCTGACGATCCCGGAGTTTCTCGCCTATAGCCGCCGCTTCGGGCCGATCGAGCCGCACCCGTCGAAATCGACTCGCAACCCCGACTATCCCGAGATCACGATGCTCGGCTTCAACAAGTTCGACGCCGAGGGCAAGATCATCGACGCGATCTACCGGCGCGGCGCCGAGGGCTGGCACACCGACGGCGCCTATGACCAGGAGCCGTTCAAGGCCACCCAGCTCTATGCGCTGGCGGTGCCGAGCCGCGGCGGCAACACGATGTTCTGCAACGGCTACGCCGCCTACGACGCGTTGCCCGAACGGCTCAAGCAGCGGCTCGACGGGGTCAAGGGCACGTTCGCCTATGGCGGCAAGCGGGGCAGGTCGGCCTTGCTCAACCCGGAAGACCAGGAGTGGACCCCGGTCTATCACCCGATCGTCCGTACCCACCCCGAGACCGGGCGCAAATCGCTGTTTTTCGACCCGGGCAAGATTTGCGCGATCGTCGGCGCCGACGACGCCGAGAGCGATCAGCTGATCGCCGACCTCAAAGGGTACATGATCCAGCCCGACGCCGAATACCACCATGTCTGGCATAAGGGCGACATCGTGATCTGGGACAATCGCTGCTCGTATCATCGCGCCGCCGGCGACTACCCGCCCGAGGAGGAGCGGCTGCACTGGCGCGTCTCGATCAAGGATTTCGGCGTGCAGCCGATGCGGGCGGCGGCGGAGTAGCGGCGATGGCGGTCGAAATCCAGCCCTTCGCTGCCGGGCTCGGCGCCGAGATCAGCGGCGTGGACCTTCGCGCTCCGCTGACCACCGCCGAACGCGACGCGATCCGCGCGGCTTGGCTCGCCAACCTCGTCTTGCGCTTCCGCGACCAGCCGATGGACGACGCGCAGCACATGGCGTTTACCCGCCAGTTCGGCGAGCTCGAATTCAACCCCGCCAAGCTGCTCGAAAAGCAATACGGCGTGAACAACGAAACCTCCGGGCGTCGCCGCGAGATGCCGGCGGAAATCTCCGTCATTTCCAACATTCTCGAAAACGGCAAGGCGATCGGCGGGCTCGGCGACGGCGAGGCGTTCTGGCACACCGACAGCTCGTTCGTCGACGTGCCGCCGGCGGCGAGCCTGTTGCGGTCGTTGGAAGTGCCGCCGCAGAGCGCGGGCGGCTCGACCTATTTTCTCAACTGCTACACCGCCTACGACACGCTGCCGGAGGCGACCAAACAGCGGATCGACGGGCTGACCATGATCCACGCCGCGACCCATTCGAGCGGCGGCGTCGCCAATCGCGGGTTCGAGACCGTCACCGATGTGTCGAAGGTTCCGGGCGCGCGCCAGCCGATGGTGCGCACCCATCCCGAGACCGGCAAGAAGGCGTTGTTCCTCGGTCGCCGCATCAACGCCTACGTGATCGGCCTGCCGGTCGAGGAGAGCGAGGCATTGCTCGATGAATTGTGGGCGCACGCGGTTCACGAGAAATTCACCTGGCGCCAGGATTGGCGGGTCGGTGATCTGATCTGGTGGGACAATCGCTGCGCGATGCACCGCCGCGACGCGTTCGACCCGGCCAGCCGCCGCCTGATGCACCGCACCCAGCTCAAGGGCACGCGGCCCGTTTGACCCACAAAGCCCCTCTCCCGCCTGCGGGAGAGGGTCAATCAAGATGGGAGGATGACATGGCTGACTCAGCTCGTGTGGCGCTGATTACCGGGTGCGGCAAGCCGATCGGCATCGGCAATTCAACCGCGCGGGCGCTCGCGGCGAAAGGGGTGACCGTCGTCGTCTCCGACCTGTTGCCGACCGGCGTTGCCAACGAGCACAACGCCGATGGCGATGTCGACCGCAATTGGGGCGGGGTCGACACCCTGGTCGAGGAAATCCGCAAGGCCGGCGGCACCGCCTCGGCGACCCTGGGCAATGTCAGTGTCGAGGCCGACGCCAACCGCATGGTCGCCGAAGTCGTCGCGCGCTATGGCCGCCTCGACATTCTCGTCAACAACGCCGGCGCGCCGCAGGGTGCCGACCGCAACGAGATCGAAAATGTGCCGGTGTCGGCCTGGGATTTGACGATGGGGGTCAACGCCAAGGGCGCGTTTCTGATGTCGCGCGCGGCGGTGCCGGTGATGCGCAAGGCGCGCTGGGGCCGCATCGTCAGCGTGTCGTCGAAGGCCGCGTTCCGCCCCGGCCGCAACCGCGCGACATATGCCGCCTCCAAGGCCGCGATCGTCGGCTTCACCAAATCGCTGGCGCTCGACCTCGCGCCGTTCGGCATCACCGTCAACGCGGTATGCCCCGGCCCGATCCGCACTTCGCGCGCGATCAGCACCAATCGGCGCGAATACGGCGACGATCTCGAGGTCGGATTTCGCGAACGGTCCAAGGCGATTCCCGTCGGCCGCTTCGGCAGCCCCGACGAAGTCGCCTCGATGATCGCCTATCTGGCCTCCGACGAGGCCACCTTCGTCACCGGCCAGGCGGTCGGCGTCGACGGCGGCTGGTAGGGTGGCGCCGGCGATCCGCTACGACCCCGCCACAGACACGATGGCGATCGAATTGCGCCCGCGGCCGGAGGTGCCCGCCGAGGAGCCCGAAACGGTTGGCGAGGAGGATGCGGGTGAGGATCTGACGGTTCACTACGCCGTGGACGGCGAACCGTGGTTGTGGGAGATCGAGCACGCGTCGCTGCACCCGGAGCACATCGCCGCAGCGCTGGACCTGATCCGTCGCCGTCGCGCCGTCGCCGCGTAGCCCCCACATCCGTCATCCGGCGAAAGCCGGGACGACGACGCCAAATACCCTACTTGAAGTGAGGCATCACCTTTTCGCACAGCAGCCGCAGTGACTGCATCATCAACTCGGCTGGGATCGCGCTGCCGAAATTGAGCTCGACCAGGATGCCGTCGATGCCGAGTTCTTCCTCCAGCTGCTTCAGTCGGTCGGCGACGCGCTCGGGACCGCCGACGATGACCTTATCGCGCAATACGGCTTCGTAGGTGATCGTGCGCACTTCTTCCAACTCGGCGCGGCGGCGCGAATTGGGCGAGCCTTCGAGCCGGTCGATCAGGGATTTGTAGCCGGCCATGATGCTCGGCTCGCCTTCTTCGAGGGCGCGCTTGTCGTCCTCGCCGACATGCACCGACAGTCGCAGATAGACCCGGCCGCGCCCGGGATGCCCCGCCGCCTCGTAGGCGTCGCGGTAGGCTTTCAGATCGGGCGCCAGACCCGACAGCGAGCCACTTCGCACCGATACGAACAGCGGATAGCCGAGCCGGCCCAATGTCGGAAACGTGTCCTCGCTCGCCCCGGCGATGCGGATCTCGGGATGCGGCTGCTGGTAGGGCCGTGGCACCGCCCGCGCCTCGTTGAAGCTATAGAACTGGCCCTCGTGCGAGAAACTCGGCTCGGTCCAAGCCTTCTTGAGGATTTCGAGCGTTTCGAAAAAGCGCTCGCGGCTTTCGGAATAGGGTACGCCGTAAGCGGCGTAGCCGCGCGGATTCCCGCTGCGTCCGGCGCCGAGAATGAGGCGGCCGCGGCTGGCCTGATCGACCGTCGCGGTTTCCTCGGCGAGGCGCAGCGGGTGGCACAGCGGCAATACCTGCACCGCGGTGCCGATCTTGATCCGCTTGGTGCGCGCGGCGATCATTCCGGCGACGTTCATCGGCGCGCTCAATACCGAGCGGCGCGCCTGCTGGTGGATCTCGGCCAGCCAGAACACGTCGAGCCCCCAGCGATCGGCGGCTTCGACCTGCTGGAACCCTTGCTCGAACGCGTCGGCGTCGGATTGTCCGTCCACCTGGCGGTGAAATTCGTGATACCAGCCGAACTCCATGGCACTGCCTCTTCCGCGCCGCGGGCGCATTGTAGTCAACATCTATAATCGCAACCTAGGCCCGCCGCCGCCATTCAGCAAATGCCAATGTTTGATCCCTTTCATATCGATTCAGCATGACCGCGGTCGCTTAGTGTATGCTGGCAATGTCAGGCATGGCCGGAGAGAGGGCGTCGCGATGGAGCTTCGCAGCCTGCATTATTTCGTCCGTATCGCCGAGCTCGGCAGCATCACCCGCGCCGCCGCCCACCTCCATGTCGCCCAGCCGGCATTGACCCGGCATGTGCAGCGGCTCGAGGACGAGCTCGATGTCGTCTTGTTCACTCGCGCCAATCGCGGGGTGCGGCTGACCGAGGCCGGGCAGAAACTGCTCGAAAGCGCGGCGCGCATCCTGCGCGACGTCGAGCGCACGGCCGATGAGATCCGCGCGCAGGACGCCCATCCCAGCGGCAAGATCATCCTCGGCATCACCCCGACCCTGTGCCCGGTGCTGGTGCCGGAACTGTTCGGCCGGATGGGCCGGGAATACCCGATGATCGAGCTCAAGGTCATGCATGCCGGCATGGTGCGGCTGGAGGAATTCATCGTCGACGGACGCGCCGACATCGCGCTGTTGTCGGAGTTGTCGCGCAGCCGGCTGATCGCGTCGAGCCGGCTCGGTGCCGAGGAAATGGTGTTGGTGACGACGCCGGGCGCGCGGCCGCACGGCCCCGTCGGCGGCGACGAGCTGGGTCGCACGCCGCTGATCCTCGGCGACGGGCTCAGGGCGGCGATGGATGCCCTGCTGGCCGGGTTCGGCATCGAGCTCAAGGTCGAGACCGAGCTCAACGACCACGAAACCATTCGGCTGATGGTGCAGCAGGGGGTCGGCGCGTCGATCCTGCCGCATTCCTCGGTGACCAAGGAATGCGCGCACGGCGTCATGGAGGCGCACCGCATCACCGATACCGGCATCTTCCGCACCCTGGCGCTCGGCGTTCGCGCCAGCCGCAGCGCCTCGCAAGCGCGCGACGCGGTCGCTCGCACGATCGCGCAGGCGGTTTCCGGCCTCGAACGCGAAGGGCGCCTTGCCCTGACCGGCGCGGAACGACCATCGCGCCGTCGCGGCCGCCAGTTGCGAGTCGCGTCCTAAGCGGTGTCGAAATCGGTCTCTATCGTCGCGCGCGTTAAGACCCGTACCGCTATGGCGGCGATAGAAAATCGGTATTTGGAACATCGCCCACCACCCCCTACTCTGGGGCGGGGCAATGCGGGAGTACGGCGTCATGCGGTTTGGTCTGTTCGGCAGCGCGGCGGCGCGGCGTCCTACCGGCTCCGAGGGCGAGTTCGACAGCGCCGAGGGGTTCCGCGACTTCATCGAATATAATGTCGAGGCCGAGGGGCTGGGGTTTCACGGCACCTTTGTCGTCGAACACCATTTCACCGGCTATGGCCAGGTATCGGCGACGTTGAACCTGCTGACCTGGCTCGGCGCCCGCACGACGACCCTGCGGCTCGGCACCGCGGTGATCGTATTGCCCTGGCACAACCCGGTGTTGCTCGCGGAGCAGGCCGCGACTCTCGATCTATTATCCGGCGGGCGGCTCGATTTCGGCATCGGCAAGGGCTATCGCTACAACGAGTTCGCCGGCTTCCGCGTGCCGATGGACGAGGCCGACGCGCGGTTCAACGAATGCCTCGACGTGATCGTCAAGGCGTGGACCTCGAACGAGCCGTTCTCGCATCGCGGCACCTACTGGTCGTTCGACGACATCGTCGTCGAACCGCCGACCGCGCAGCTGCCGCACCCGGCGATCTGGATGGGCGCCGGCGGCGAATCCTCGGTGCGCCAGGTCGCCGAGCGCGGCTTCAACCTATTGCTCGGGCAATATGCCCAGCCCGCCGATGTCGGCCGCGCGATCGCCACGTATAAGAGCGCGGTCGAGGCGCAGGGTCGCCGCTTCGATCCGATGCAGGTCGGCGTGACCCGCGCCTTTTTCGTCTGCGACACCGCGCAGGACAAGGAGGCCGCGCTCGAGCGCCGGCTCGCCAACCGGGTGCGGCAATTGAAACTGGCGACCCGCCCCGACGGTACCGTTCACGGCGGCCCCGACCGGGCCACCGGCAACCCCGATGTGATCAACCGGGGCAGCGCGATGTACGGCACGCCCGACGACATCGCCCAAAAGCTCGACGAATTGCGGGCCGCCGGGGTCGGCTACGTATTGGTCAACGGCGGCGGCTCGGGCGGCGGCGAGCGCGGCCGCAATAGCATGCGCCGCTTTGCTCGCGAGGTGATGCCGGGCTTCATGCACGAAGCCGCGTTGCGCGCGGCCGAATAAACACCGGCCGAATAAAGACCGACAGCTGGGAGGGAACGCGATGAAGATCCACAATCTCTACACCGACGCCAACGGCGAGTCGCATTTCCGCGACATCGAGATCGATTGGAGCGAGCGGCGGCGCGGCAGCAGATTGTCGAAGCGTCTGCCGGCGACCGGGGTGATCTTTCGCGAGACCGAGGCCGAGCACAATGTCGACTGGCATCCGGCGCCGCGGCGGCAATACATCGTCAACCTCGATGCCGGGGTCAAGATCACCGCCAGCGACGGCGAGAGCCGCTTTATCGCCGCCGGCGAGGTGATATTGGTCGAAGACACGACCGGCAAGGGCCATTTGTCAGATCACATCGAAAACAAGATCCGCCACTCGATCTTCATCCCGATCGAGTAAAGGGGCGATGTCCGATTTGGAAGAGCGAGTTGCCATCGCCGATCTGCTCACTCGCTATTGCTGCGCATTGGATAACGGCGAGATCGAGACCGTCGTCGATTGCTTCACGGCGGATGCTCGCCTCAAGAGCCCGATGATCGACCTCGCCGGTCACCAGGCGATCCGCGCCTTCGCCGGTCGGTTCGCGGCGCAGCGCGCCGGGGGCACGCAGTTCCGCCATATGGTGACGAATGTCGCCGCGACGATCGACGGCGACCGCGCGCGGGCTACGGCCTACCTGCTGGTGCTGATCAGCCAGGACGGCGGCCACCGCACGCTGCCGCCCGGGCGCTACGAGTGCGATCTGGTCAAGCAGGCCGGCACATGGCGCTTCACGCGCCGGACCGTATTCCACGACCACGAGTACACGCTGGACGGGATCGGCGAGCCTTGACTATCCCAGCAGCTTCCGCGCCTCGGCGGCCTGATCCTGCATCGATTTGAGCAGGCGTGCCTCCGGGGTCGGGGCGCAATTGGTATAGCCGACGCCGAGGTCCTTGAGCTGCGCGGCGTTGCGAGGAAAGGCGCCGTGCGCCATCGGGATCGCCAGCCGGACGCCGCCGCCGTTGCGCACCGCCACCCGCACCCGCTCGATCGCCGCCACCAATTTGGGATGGTCGGGATGGCCGCTGACGCCGAGTGAGCGCGACAGATCCGACGGCCCGACCGCCAATAGATCGACCCCCTCGACCGCGGCGATTTCGTCGATGCATTCGACCGCTTCCATGTCCTCGATCATGCAGGCGAGGATCACCTCGCGGTTGGATTGCGCCATGTGGTCGAGGAGCGGGATCTTGCCGAAATTGGCGGCGCGGCTGCCCGCCGCCATTCCGCGCTCGCCCTCGGGCGGATAGCGCACCGCCTTGACCGCCTCGCGCGCGACCGCGGCGTTCGACACATGCGGCACCTGGATGCCCTGCACCCCCATGTCGAGCAAACGCAGGATAAAGGCGGGGTCGAAGCCGGGGGTGCGCACGATCGGCGTGACCCCGGCGCGCTCGGCCGCCATCACCATCGCCTGCATGTCGTGCAGGTCGAAGCTGGTGTGCTCCATGTCGATAAAGGCGGCGTCGAACCCGGCCAGCCCGATCAATTCGACAATCTGCGGATCGGCGATGCCGCCGACATGCGTGCCCAACGCGAGCCCGCCGTCGCGCAGGATTTTCTTGACGCGATTTTGCTGCATGGTTTCCTCCCCTCCCGCCGGGCGGTCATTGCGAGCGCAGCGACGCAATCTCGCGCCGACGGAGACCCCTCCCGTCGAGATTGCGTCGCTGCGCTCGCAATGACGAGTGGACGATGAATGCCTAGGCCGTGTGTTTGCGGATAAACGCCCGCATCCGTTCAAGCGCCCGCGCGGCATAGGGGGCGTCCGGCTTGCCGGTCATGAAGCCGTGGTTTGCGCCCTCATAGAGCTGCAATTCGGCGTCGCCGCCGGCCTTCTGGTAGTCGGCGACAAAGCTGCGCATCAATTCGACCGGAACCCACTCGTCCTTGTCGCCGCCGAATACCAGGGCCGGCGGCAATGCGCATTTCTCACCGCGCTGCAGCATCGACGGCGGGGCCGCCTCGGCATGGGCCTCCTCGGTCAGCCAGAACGTGTCGTGGAGGTGCACCAGTTCCTTGTTGCCGGCCTTCTTGGCGAGGTTGTAGCGCAAGAGCGGGTCGAGCACGCCCCAGCCGGAAATGACCCAGGCCTGGCTGGCGTCGACCCCCGCCGGGCCGGGCAACGCGGTGTAGCGCGGGTCATGCGGGCGCATCGCCGCGAGCAATACCTGATGGCCGCCGCTCGACGTACCGAACGAGCCGACCCATTCTGCCCGGTTGTTGAACTCGCGGGCGTTGGCCTTGAGCCAGCGGATGCCGAGGTTGATGTCCTGGATCGAGCCCGGATGCGGCGCGTCGGGCGGCATGCGGAAATCGATCGACGCGACGAAGATGCCGTTCTCAGCCAATGCCTTGGCCATGAAGTCGTTGTCGGTGCGGTCCTTGCTGGTCCAGGCGCCGCCATGCACCTGCAACGCGGCCGGGAACGGGCCGGCGCCGCTCGGCCGGTAGAGCCGCGCCAGCATCGCCTTGCCTGCCTGGCGCTGGTATTCGACATCCTCGATCTTTACCTGGTGACGGGCCTTGGCTTCGATCGTATCTGGCATGATTTCCTCCGCGGAATGGTGAGGCGAGTTTAGCAGCCCGGACCCGCGCCGTCTGCCCTTGCCGAGGGCGGCGTCCGGGGGTCATTCTGGTCGCTGTCGATGACGGGAGAGTAGCGACGCCATGATCAAGCGGTTCCATGCGATCTATGTCGGTCAGATCGAACTCGACAATATCGGGCTCAACGGCACGCCGGCGAACGACCGGCGCTATTCGAGCGCGCGGCTGGCCGAGGTGTTCGAGACCGCGCGCAGCGTCGCCCGGGTGATGGACGAACTGGGCTATTACTGTCTGTGGACCGCCGAGCACCATTTCCAGCGCGAAGGCTACGAGTGCGTCCCCAACCTGATCCAGTATGGGCTGTGGCTCGCCACGCAGACGCGCCAGCTCAAATTCGGCTGCGGCTTCAACATATTGCCGATGTGGCACCCGATCCGCCTGGCTGAAGATTACGCGATGGCCGACATCGTCACCGACGGCCGCGTAATCATGGGGGTCGGGCGCGGCTACCACACCCGCGAGGTCGAGACCCTGGGCGGGCCGCTGCTCGACACCGACGCCAACCGCGCGATCTTCGAGGAAGGGCTCGACCTGCTGCTCAAATGCTTCAACGAGGAGTCGTTCCGCCACGACGGCAAGTATTTCACCTGCCCGCCGCGGGTGCCCTATCGCGGCTACCAGCTCGAGGACATCACCGTGGTGCCGCGGCCAAAGCACCTGCCGGTCGAGATCTTCATGCCGATCGCCAGCGGCCGCACGATCGATTTGATGGCGCAAAAGGGCCTCAAACCGATGGTGACGTTGAACGGCGCGAAGATTCTCGACGATGTCGTGCATGCCTATCGCGACGCCTGCGTCCGCCACGGCAGGCCAAACCAGCAGCTCGGCGAGGACATGATCTGGGGTGCCGGCATCTATCTCGCCGACAGCCAGGAAGAGGCGATCCGCCGGCTCGAACCGGCTCATGACGAGCGCTTCAAATGGTTCGCGCCGTTCGGGTTCGTGCGCTACGCAGACGAGCACGGCCGCACCTGGGGCATGCCCGGCGCGCCCGCGCACATCCCCTCGTTGCGCGACGGGGTGCAGCAGAAGGCGTGGTTCTGCGGCACTCCGGCGCAGGTGATCGACGGCATCAAATCGGTCGAGGCGCAATATCCCGGCCTCGAGGACTTTATGATCCATTGGGCCGAGGGCCTGCCGCCGGCGGAATTCATCGAGCAATTGCGCTGGTTCGCCCGCGACGTGATGCCGGCGTTCAACAGGGGCTAGAGGCTGCCCGTAACTGAATCAGAGGTTAGGTTGTCATTCCCGCTTGCGCGCATTGCTGTCGGGATTTTGGCGATTGTCTCATGTGAAGGCGAGAGAGGTTTGGGGGTTGGGCGGGCGCATTCACGGTGGTTTGGGTGGTGGCTTTACGGTTTTGCGCGGATGGAACGGAGCGAACAGGCCGATTTTGATCTGGGCGAGCAGCAGGGCGGTGCTGGCCTTGAAGCCGCGGGCGGCGGCGTGAGGCAGGACGCGCGACAGCATGAAGGCGATCAGCGCGGCATAGATATGGAGGCGCGCCGCATTCTCGCCACGGCCGAGGAAGCGGCGGATTTTGAGGTTTTGCTTGATCCACTTGAACAGCAGCTCGCTATCCCAGCGTTCCTTGTAGAGCCGGGCGATCTCGACGGCCGGGCGATCGAGATCATGGGTCGGCACATGGAGCGGCTCGTCGCGATCGGGTCGGGCCACGACGATCTCGCGCCTGGTAAAGCGGATTGGGCACGGCCCCGCAGCGCGGCTGGCGATGGCCGATCTTGAGGGTGCGGTCGGCCAGGATGTCGTCGCCCGCGGCGATCCGCTCCTCGATCGCGCGGCGGCAGGCATCGCGCTTGCGTCGGGTGACGAAGAAGGCCCCGGCCGTGTAAACGGCATGGCGGCGGCTCCGGAACCATGTTCGGCGACACGATCCCCGGCCGCGAAACGGCCCGCCGTCTGCCGGGCGCTTTGACTCACCCCGAAAATCCCCGACGGCAATGGGCGCAGGCCGGGGTGATAAAGCCTGCGTTCGACCTGCGGAACTTTTACCCAAACACCCCGTCGGCGCCGCGCAATACCACCCGGGCATCGCCGACACGGCGGGTGATGCCGACCGTGTCGAGATGTTCCAATACCTCAATCGTCAGATTGCGGCCGACCCCGGAGCGGTCCTTGAATGACGCGGCGGTAAAACTGCCGTCGGGGCCGCTATTGGCCAGCTCGCGGGCGATCTCGGCGAGCTGGCCGACGGTCTCGGGCAGGTAGTAACGGTTGGCGGCGATCTGGGCGACCCGGCCGAACCGCTCGGCCCGTTTCAGAAACCGCGTCAATTGCTCGTGATCGAGTCCGAGCGCGCCGGCCAGTTCGCGCACCCGCGGCGGCCGCAGCTCGCCCGCCGCCAATAACGGCCGCACCCGCTCCCACAGGCGCTCGTCGTCGCGGGTCAGGCGCGGCTGGTGCTCGGGCAACCGCAACACGGCGCCGTCGCGCACCACCCGTCCCGCGCTCGCGATCTCCGCCAACGCCGCGTCGAGCGCGGCGTCGGGCGCTTCGCCGCGCAAGCGCCGGAACAACGCCGCCCGGGTCGGGCCGAGCGTGTCGGGCTGGGCGCGGTGCCACTCACCCAAGGCCGCCGCGATCGCGTCGCCGAGCTGCGCGAGCCGCGCCGCGCTCGCCGCCAGCGGCGCGCGCGGCGGGCCGAGGCGCCGGAAATCGCCGGACTGGGTTAGCGCGTCGAGTTCGCCGGGCGCCAGGTTGCGCGCCAATGCGAAGGGCACCAGCTCGACGATCCCGGCGAGATCGACCAGGCGGGACAGCGCCGCCCCGGCATCGGCCTCGCGTTGCGCGCCGAGCCAGGCCAGCCGCTCGGGCCGGGCGCGCCCGCGGCGCGGCGGGTAGGGATCGAGCACATGCCCACCCGCCAAGGTGTGGCGCGCGGCGTGATCGCGCAATACCGCGCGATCGCCCCACAGCGCGCCGATCGGGTGGGCGAGATCGAGCTGCACCAGCCCGCTGTGGCCCGGCTCGATCGCGCGCGCGCCGAGCACCGCGGCGCGGGCGACGACATCGGTCGTGCCCAGATGGAGGTGCACCGGCAAGCCGTCCCGCAACGGCGACGGCGCGGCCGGCGACACCCGCACCTCGATATCGAGCCGCGTTGCCGGCGCGTGCAAGGGGGGCGCGACGACCCAGTCGCCGCGATGCGGCTCGCGCCCTTCCGGAAACACGCCGGCCAGGTTCAACGCGCAGCGCTCGCCGGCTCCGGCCCGCTCGACCGCGCGGTTCTGGGAATGGATGCCGCGCACCCGCACCTCGACCCCGCTCGGGCTGACGATCAGCCGGTCGCCCGTCGTCACCGAGCCGGCGCCGACCGTGCCGGTCACCACCTGGCCGATGCCGGGGAGCGAAAAGATGCGGTCGATCGGCAAGCGGAACAATCCGCGCGGCGGTCGCGCGGCCCGCTCGCGGTCGGTGGTCGCGGCGTTGTCGCGCAGATGCTCGGCGAGGGCGGCGATGCCGTCGCCGGTGCGGCTCGACACCGCGATGATCGGGCTGTCGCCATAGCCAGCGGTATCGAGCAACGCCGCCAATTCCGCCTGGACCGTCTCGCGCCGCGCCGTATCGACCCGGTCGGTCTTGGTGACGACCCCGGTGATCTCGGCGACGCCGATCAATTCCAAGATGTCGAGATGTTCGAGCGTCTGCGGGCGCGGCCCGTCATCGGCGGCGACGATCAGCAATACCCGGTCGATCGACAACACGCCGGCCAGCATGTTGGGCAGAAACCGCTCGTGGCCGGGCACGTCGACAAAGCCGAGCTCGGTGCCGTCGGGCAGGGTCGCATAGGCAAAGCCGAGGTCGATCGTGAGCCCGCGCCGCTTCTCCTCGGGCAAGCGGTCGGCGTCGACCCCGGTCAAAGCGCGCACCAGCGCGGTCTTGCCGTGGTCGATGTGGCCGGCGGTCGCGAGGATCATATGTTGGCGATCCCGGTCGAGATTGCCGCGTCGCCTTCGGCTCCTCGCAATGACGACCCCTTGTCTGTCATTGCGAGCGCAGCGAAGCAATCCCGGACCGAGTGCATCTCAGCACGTGGCAAGTGCGTCGAGCTGAGCGACAAACCCGGCCTCGTCCCCGAGGCAGCGCAGATCGAGTACCACGCGATCGGCATCGATGCGGCCGATCACCGGCACCGGCAAATCGCGCAGCCGCCGCGCCAGGGCCTCGGCCGCCTTGCCGGATCGAGAAACCGGCGCGAGCGCGATGCCGGCGCTCGGCAACAGCGACACCGGCAGGGCGCCGCTGCCGATCTGGCTATTGGTCTCGATCAGCGCGACGGTCGCGGTGCCGTCCAGGGCCCGCGCCAATATCGGCAGCAGCCGCCGCGCCAATGCCCTGATCTCGCCCGCCTCGCGGGTCAGCAATCGCAATGCCGGCAGGCGGGCGGCGAGGCGGTCGGGATCGGCATAGAGCCGCAGCACCGCTTCGAGCGCGGCGAGGCGGATCTTGTCGAGCCGCAAGGCGCGCTTCAGCGGGTTGCGGGCCAGGGCGGCGATCAGATCGGCGCGGCCGACCACCAGCCCGGCCTGCGGCCCGCCCAGCAATTTATCGCCGCTGAACGTGACCAGATCGGCGCCCGCTTTCAGCGCCTCGGTCACGGTCGGCTCGTGCGGCAAGCCCCAGCGGGCGAGATCGACCAATGTGCCGCTGCCGAGATCCTCGACCAGGGGCAGATCGTGCTGGTGCGCCAACTCGGCGAGGCGCGGGGTCGGCACGGTCGCGGTGAAGCCTTGGATCGCGTAGTTGCTGGTGTGGACCTTGAGGATCAGCCCGGTCTGGGGTCCGATCGCGTCGGCGAAGTCGCGCAGATGGGTGCGGTTGGTGGTGCCGACCTCGCGCAAACTCGTGCCGGCCCGCGCCATGATATCGGGCAGGCGAAAGGCGCCGCCGATCTCGATCAATTCGCCGCGCGACACGATCGTCTCGCGTCCGGCGGCGAGCGCGTTCAAGGCCAGCACCAGGCCACCGGCATTGTTGTTGACCGCGAGCGCCGCCTCGGCCCCGGTCAGGCGCATGAGCCACCCGGCGATATGATCGTCGCGCTCGCCGCGGCGGCCGCTGTCGAGCTCGTATTCGAGGGTCGTCGGCGAGCGCATCGCCTCCGTCGCCGCCAGCACCGCCTCCTCGGGCAATGGCGCGCGGCCGAGATTGGTGTGCAGCACGGTGCCGGTCAGGTTGAATACGCGGCGCTGCGATGGGCGCGTGAGGCGCGCGAGCGCCGCCCCGCTCGCGGCGACGATATCGCCGACCGCGGCCGCCTCGCCGCTAAGCCGGCATTCCGCCAAAGCCGTGCGTACCGCATCGAGCACCAGGTCGCGGCCGTGGCGCTCGATCAGCGCCCCCGTCTCCGGCGCGCGCAATACGCGGTCAACCGAGGGCAAGCTGGCTCGCCCGGTGCGTGCCGCGCCGTCGTTCATGATACGGCCACGCTCGGGATCGCCTCGGGAAACGCGGTGAGGCAGGTGCGGTCGAGCCAAATGCGCGGCGCGCCGCCGCTCGGCGGGACGACGATGCCGATCTCGGCGGCATGATAACCCGCCGCCTTCAATTCGGCGAGGCAGGCAGTTGCGCGCTCGGCCGAAACGCCGGCCAGTAATCCGCCGGCGGTCTGCGGGTCGATCAGTAACGCGGCGAACGGCGAGGTCGCATCGGCATCGACCAATGCCGCCAGGATGCCGATATTGCTCGCGTGCAACGAGCTGGCGATGCCGCGTTCGAGCAACGCCAGCGCGCCGTCGAGGGCGGGGATCGAGTCGGGATCGAGCCGCGCGTCGGCAGTCGAGGCGTGCAGCATCTCGCAGAGGTGGCCGACCAGGCCGAACCCGGTCACGTCGGTGCACGCGCTCGCCCCGTGCCCGGCGAAAATCGCCGCCGCCTCGGCCCCGGATTGCAGCATCGCCGCGATCGCGCCGCCAACGGTTCGGGCCGAGGCCAACCCGCGCATCTCGGCCGCCAGGATCACGCCGGTGCCGAGCGGCTTGGTCAAGATCAGCCGGTCGCCAGGGCGCAGGCCACCCTTGCGCAATAATTTGCCCGGGCGTGGTCGCCCGGTCACGGCAAAGCCGAGGCCCAGTTCGGCGCCCTCGGCGCTGTGCCCGCCGACCAATACCGCGCCGGCCGCCTCCAGCACCTCGATGCCGCCCTTCAGCATGTGGAACAGGTCGTGCTCGGTGATCGACGGCCGGGCCGGCGGCAGGGTGGCGATCGCCAGCGCGGTGTCGGGAACCCCACCCATCGCGTAGATGTCGCCGAGCGCGTGATTGGCGGCGATGCGGCCGAACAGATACGGGTCGCCGACCATCGCGCGAAAGAAATCCACCGTCTGCAATAATGGCGGTGCGCCCGGCAGGCTCACCAGCGCGGCATCGTCCGGGCTCGCCAGGGAATTGGCGTCGAGCCGCGCGATCACGTGCCCGAGCACGTCGGCCGGCACCTTGGCGGCACAGCCGCCGCAGCGCATCGCATCTTCCTCGCCGTCGCCCGCCATCGCCGGCAGCTCGGTGTATTTCCGCATCCAGCGTCGGTCGATCCAGTCCTTGAGCCGCCACATCGTGGCCCCATGCGCGGCGAACCGCCCGCGCGAGGCGACCGCGCCGCCGTCGCCGGTGCCGATCAAGGCGAGGCCGCGACGCTGCGGCACCGCGCGCTTCAGCCTCTCTCCAGCGAGTGCGCGGCGCAGATTCTCGGCCAGTTTCGGCCCGGCGCGGACGGCGTAGACGCCCGCCTTCTCGCGCGGATGCCCGACCATCGCCGCGACATCGCCGGCGGCGAACACCGTGGGGTCGCCGAGCGCGCATAGATTTTCGTCGACCGCGACGAACCCGTCCGGGTCGAGCGCCAGCCCGGTCTCGGCGAGCCACGGGGCGGCGACGGCCTGGGTCACCCACAGCGCCTCGTCGCAGGCGATCACGGTGCCGTCGGCGGCAATCAGCATGCCGGGCTCGACCCGGGAGATCGGGTTGCCGGCGATGACCCGTACGCCGCGCTCCGCCAGAATCTGGCTGAACCGTCGCCGCACCCGTAGATTGTGCGACGGCAGCAAGGCGTCGCGGGTCACCAAGGTGATCTCGGGCGCCCGAGACAGTAGCCGGCTCAGCCGGTAATGCGCCGACAACGCCAGCTCGACCCCGCCGGCGCCGCCGCCGACGACCGCCAGCCGCAACCGTCCGAGATGGCGGGCGCGTTCGAGCAGGGCCTCCCAGAGCGTGCCAAACCGGTCGATCGGCTTGACCGGCACGGTGTACTCGGCGGCGCCGGGCACCTCGTCACGCCGCGGCGTCGCGCCGATGTCGAGCGATACGAGATCGTAACGGATCGGCGGATGGTCACGGCACAAGACCTCGCGCGCGCCGCGGTCGAGCCCGATCGCCTCGTCGTGGATCAGCCGCGCGCCGGCAAACCGCGCCAGCCGCATCAGATCGATGTGGCATTGCTCGAAACTGTAATGCCCGGCGACATAGCCCGGCAGCATGCCCGAATATGGCGTCTCGATGTCGCGGGCGATCAACGTAACTCGCACCCCGGGGACCGGGCGCATGCCAAAGCGTTTCAGGACATGGACATGGGCATGCCCACCGCCGACGAGTACGAGATCCTGGGCGATCGGAATCTGCGATTGCATCGTGCCGCCACTATGCCCGAGCACCTTGCTCCGCGCCATTCCGCGCTCGCCCGTGTCGCGCTCGCGGGGAGGCGATCGCGTTCAGCTTTTAACCTGGGCCGAAGCGGCGGCGTCCCTTTCTTCTTCCCCTATTCCCGGAAGGCGAAGCGGTAGCTGCCGCCGTGGCGCTTGATGTGGCCGACGGTCGGTGCCGGGAAATGCGCCGGCAGGATCAGGGTGCCGCTATCGGCGTGTTCCTCGACTAGGCGGGCACGGCTGACCCGCGAGGCGTCCGGGTCGGTGCAGGCGAGGGTCGACCATTGCGGTCTCAGGCATTGCAGCGGGTGGTGCAACACGTCGCCGATGAACACCCCGCGCTCGCCGCCCGAGCGGGCATGGATCACGACGGTCCCCGGGGTGTGGCCGGGATAGGGCTCGAACCACAGCCCGTCATCGAGTGCATAATCGTCGCCGACCAGCAACGCTTGCCCGGTCTTGACCACCGGCAGGATGCTGTCGCCAAAGGCGCGCGCGTGCGGCGTGTCGACGCCGCTGTCGTGCATCCCCTGCCAATGGTCGTATTCGCGACGCGCCATCACATAACGCGCCTTTGGGAAGGTCGGGACCCAGCTGCCGTCGACCAGTCGCGTGTTCCAGCCGACATGATCCCAGTGCAAGTGGGTGCACATGACGAAATCGATCTCCTCCGGCTTGACCCCGAGCCGGGCGAGATCGTCGATGTACGAGGTGCGCATGCGGTGAAATTGCGGGCGGGTCGGCCGCTCCTTGTCGTTCCCGATGCAGGAATCGATCAGGATCGTGTGGCGGTCGGTGCGTACCACAAAGCTGTGAAAGCTGAAGATCAACTTCCCGGTCGTCGGCTCGATCAGCCGCGGCCCGAGCAGCGCGGCGTGCTCCTGGGCCACGGCGGGATCGAAGTCCGGGAAGAACTCCGCCGGGTCGAAGAACGGTCCCTCGTAATCGGCGATGCGGTTGATCTCGAAACTGCCGACGCGGGTAGCCTGCATGGTCATTCCTCCGTACTTTGATCGAAGCTTATCGCCTGCTACGCTTCCCGCGGCAACTTTCCGCAGGTCAGTGAAAGGAGAGCACGATGCCCGATGACGTGAAAATCCTTGGTCAGCTCGCCAACCCCGCGCTGACGATCACCGGTCTCGATCACGTCGTGTTGCGGGTCGCCAGCCTCGAGCGTTCGATCGAGTTCTACGGCGGCGTGCTCGGCTGCCCGGTCGAGCGCGAGCTCGAGCAGCCCCGCCTCGTCCAGATGCGCGCCGGCACGTCGATGATCGACCTGGTGCCGTGCCAGCCGGGCGAGGAACCGGGCCGCAACCTGGACCATTTCGCGGTGCGCATCGCGGCGATGGACGTGACGGCCGTGACCGCGCATCTGACCCGCCATGGCATCGACCCCGGCGAGGTGCGCCGCCGCTATGGCGCCGAGGGCTACGGCTCGTCGATTTATATCAACGATCCCGATGGCAACACCGTCGAATTGAAGGGGCCGCCCGAACAGGCGGCGTAGCGATGGCCAATTTCTTTCCCGGGTTTACCCAACGTCGCGTCAAGACCTCGGGCGCCGATATCAATCTGGTGACTGGCGGCAGCGGGCCGCCGCTGTTGCTATTGCACGGCTACCCGCAGACCCATGTGATGTGGCGCAAGGTGGTGCCGCGCCTGGCCAGCGAATTCACCATCGTCGCGCCCGACTTGCGCGGCTATGGCGACAGTTCCAAGCCGCCACCGGGGCCTGATTTCGCCGCCTATTCCAAGCGCGCTCTGGCCCAGGACCAGGTCGAGGTGATGCGGGCACTCGGGTTCGACCGCTTCGCCGTCGCCGGGCACGATCGCGGCGCGCGGGTGACGCACCGGCTGGTGCGCGACCATCCCGACAAGATCACCCGCGCGGCGTTGCTCGACATCGTGCCGACGCTCTACCGCTTCGAGACGATCGACCAGAAATCCGCGACCGGCAGCTTTCACTGGTTTTTCCTGATCCAGCCGACCCCGTTCCCGGAGCGGCTGATCGCCGCCGAATGCGAATTGTTCCTGCGTAAGATGCTCGGCCTCTCGGGCACGCCGGGCGCGCATGAGCCCGAGGCCTACGCCGAGTATCTGCGCTGCTTCTCGAACCCGGAGACGATCCGCGCGACCTGCGATGAATACCGCGCCGGCGCGACGATCGACCTGGTGCACGACCGCGCCGACCGCGGCCGGAAGATCGCGCTGCCGTTGCTGATCTTGTGGGGCCAGCGCAGCGGCCAGGGCAGCGGCTACGATCTGCTGTCGGTGTGGCGCGACCACGCCGAGGACGTGCGCGGCCACGGCATCGACAGCGGCCACTTCATCCCCGAGGAGCAACCCGACCTGGTGTACGAGGCGCTGCGCGGATTCTTCGTCGAGGGCTAAAGTCGCGCTTTCAGAAACGCCGCCATGCGGTCCCAGGCCTGGTTGGCGCAGTCAAGATTGTAGGCTGGGCTGCGCTCGTTGAAAAAGGCGTGCGCGGCGTCATAGCGATAGATTTCGGGGGTCGCGCCGGCCGCCTTCATCGCCGCGTCGAGCGCATCGACCGCCGCCGGGGTGCACCAATCGTCCTGATTGGCGAAATGCCCCTGGAACGGCGTCTTGATCTTGGCCGGGTCGGCGAATTCCTTGGGCGGGATGCCGTAGAAGCACACCCCGGCGGCCAATTCCGGCACATGCACCGCCGCCGCGATTGTCAGCGCGCCGCCCATGCAGAATCCCATCACCCCGATTTTGCCGCTGGTGCCCTTCAGATGCTGGGCGGCGCCGCGCAGATCCTGATGCGTCGCGTCGGGAAAGTTTAGGCCGGTCATCAGGTGGTTGGCCTCGTCGGGCACGGTGGTCAGCCTGCCCTTGTAGAGGTCGGGCGCCAGCGCGTTGTACCCGGCGCGGGCAAAACGGTCGGCGACGCCGCAGATCTGGTCGTTGAGCCCCCACCATTCCTGGATCACCACCAGCCCCGGCCGGCCGCTGCCGGCGATCGCTAGGTAACCCTTGCTCCTGCCGCCGTCGGGGCGGGCGAATTCGATCATCGAGCCCATGTGCGCCTCCCGGAAATACCCGCGGCAGGGTGCCGCACCGCGCAGGCCGATGCAACCCTACCCGGTATGGCGGCGCTGCTCCGCCAGCAGAATCGCGACCAGGCGCTCGCATCCGGCTTGGTCGTCGGCATCGAAGCGGTCGAATACCGGGCTGTCGAGATCGAACACGCCCAGCACTCGCCCGCCCTCGATCAGCGGCAGGACAAGCTCGGCGCTTGAGTCCGGGTCGCAGGCGATATGGCCGGGAAACTCGTGGATATCGGGCACGAGAACCGTCTCGCCGCGTGAGGCCGCAGTGCCGCACACGCCCTTGCCCCAATCAATGCGCACGCAGGCGGGCTTGCCCTGAAACGGGCCGAGCACCAATTGCCCCGATCGGGCAAAATAGAACCCGGCCCAGTTGAGATCGGGCAGTCCGCGATAAACCAATGCCGCCATATTGGCGGCGTTGGCGACCTGGTCGGGCTCGCCGGCGATCAACGCGGCGAGCTGACGCGCCAAGTCGTCATATAGCTGGGGCTTATCCATCACCGCCTCGATTTGTCATTGCGAGGCGCCCGCAGGGCGACGAAACAATCTCGACGGGACGACGCTCCATCGGATCGAGATTGCTTCGCTATGCTCGCAAGGACATCGGCGGGGAGCGCCATCAGTAGGGCTTGTCGCCGCAGACTTGGATACGCCGCATCAGCCGGTGGAACGGGCCGGCATCGTGCACCGCGAGGTGCTTGACCGAGCGGTTATCCCAGAACGCCACCGAGCCCGGCTCCCAGCGAAAGCGGCAGGTGAATTCGGGCCGGTGCCCATGCGCCAGCAGGTAATCGAGCAAGGGCCGACTTTCCTCCTCGGTCATGCCGTCGAAGCCGACCGTATAGGCGGCGTTGACGAACAGCAGCTTGCGGCCGGTCTCGGGGTGGGTGCGGACGACCGGGTGGGTACTTACCGTCTCGCGCCATGCGTCATCCTCGCGCACCTTGGTAGAGCGGAAGCGGTTGCGGCCGGCCCGCGGCCCCGCGACCAAGCGGTCCGTGTGCACCGCCTTGAGTCGGGCGAGCATGTGTTTCATCCCGTCCGACAAGGTGTCGTAGGCGAGGTACTGGTTGGCGAAGCAGGTGTCGCCGCCATAGGGCGGAGTTTCGATCGCGTAGAGAATCGCGCCCATCGGCGGTTCCTCGACCATCGTCGTGTCGGTGTGCCAATCCTCGCCGACGATATGCTGGTCGCCGGGCTCGCGCCGCACCATGACGATCTCGTTGTCTTCCTGCATGCCGCGGTAATTCGGGTGGATGAAAATCTCGCCAAAGCGGCGGGCGAAAGCCTTGTGCCGCGCGGCTTCGAGCTGCTGGTCGCGAAAGAAGATCACGCAGTGATCGTTGAGCGCCTGGCGGATGTCGCCAATTGTCGCATCGTCGAGATCGGCCGCGATGTCGACGCCGTGGATCTCGGCGCCGATCGCGCCCGCGACGGGGCGGATCTCGATCCGGCTGTTGCGCATGTTAAGGCTCCGCGTTGTCCCGGTGGCGAGGGTAAGGCGCCGTGCCCGGAACGGTCAATCAATCCGGGCGGGGATTAGCCGCGGGTATTGGTATTGGCGCAATACCAGCGTTCCGACCAGGATCAGATTGGCGAGGTTGAACACCATGCCGGTGGCGAAGGCGGCGCCGTAGAACCCGACATGGTCGTAGATCACGCCGGCGAGCCAGCCGCCCGCGGCCATGCCCGAGCCGCTGAACAGCAACACGGTGGGTACCCGCCACGATGCCTCGGCGGCCGGAAACAGGTCGCGCACCGCCAGTACATAGGCCGGGATGATGCCGCTGAAGCCGAGCCCGAAGATCGCCGCGACCGCGATGAGCCCAAGTTCGTCCTGGGTCAGGAAAAACCCGGCCATCGCGACGATCTGGCAGACCGACCCGGCGAACACGGTGCGCAACCCGCCGATACGGTCGGCGACGAGGCCCCAGAACTGACGGCTGATAAAGGCGCATCCGAGCAGCAGCGACAGCATCGCGGCGCCGTGAGAGGCCGGGATGCCGAAATCGCTGCACAGCGCGACCAGGTGACCCTGCGGCATCGCCATCGGCACGCAGCATAGAAACGCAGCGGGCGCCAGCAGGCCCAGCGTCATCCCGGGCCTGAGCCCCAACACCCGATCACCCTGCCTCGGCCCGGCGGCCGGGCCAGTGGAGTCCGCCCCTTCCGGCGGCGGCCGGAACACCAGGGCGGCGGCGGGCAGGATCACGGCGATCTCGATCGCGGCGAACACCAGCATCGTGTCGCGCCAGCCGATCGTCTCGATCCCATAGGCGAAGATCGGCGGCCAGATCGCCCCGGCGACCGACTGGCCGCTCGAGATCAATGCCAACGCGGTGCCGCGCCGGCGGTCGAACCAGCGCGCGACATAGATGTAAAGCGGCGCGTTGATCCCGGCATTGCCGAGCACGCCCATGAACAGCCCGTGCCCCAGATACAAGGTCACGCTGCCGCCTAGGCTCGACAAGGCAAGCCCGGTGGCGATCATCAATGCCCCGAAGATCACCGTCCAGCGCACGCCGATGCGCTCGGCGACCCACCCCATCGCGATCCCGCCGCAGGCCGTGCCGAGCCAGGCGAGCGAATAGGCCAGCGCGGGCACCGACCGGGCGCTGCCGAATTCGGCGGCGATTGGTTTCAGCCCGACGACGGCGACCAGCGGCGCGCCGAACGAGACCGCGGCGATGCCGACCGCGGTCAACGCCACGACCCACGACGCGCGCGACTCTATCGTCGCCACGCCGGCCTTGGTCCGGCGCGTGGGCGCTACCGAGGAAACCGTCATTGCCCGCAGGATGGGCAATTCCGTCGAGACGGGCAAGCCGGGCTCGGGCGAACTGGGGAGAACTTCCGATTCAGAACGGTGACGGAAATTGCTCTATAAAACTCCGGTGACAGTCTCGCGCCGCGCCTTGCTGATATTGCCGCTCGCAATCGGGCACGGCGCGCGCAAGCTGGCGGCATCCGAGGCGCGCGTGGTCGATCTGATCTATGCCGATGGGGTACTGTCGTGGCCGGGCGGCGATACCCGCGCCGCCTGCGGCCGCACCGGGGTGCGCGCCGACAAGCGCGAAGGCGACGGGGCGAGCCCGGCCGGCACTTTTCCGCTGCTCTACGGGTTCTATCGCGCCGACCGGGTGGCTTGGCCGGCGACGGGCCTGCCATTGACTCCGCTGCGGCCGAATTATGGCTGGTCCGACGACCCCGCCGACCCGAGCTACAACCGGCTGGTCTCGCGGCCCCACCCGGGGCACCACGAATCCTTGTGGCGCGCCGACGGGCTCTACGATGTGATCGTGGTGATCGGATACAACACCGATCCGGTCGTGACCGATGCCGGCAGCGCGATCTTCCTGCATGTCGCCCACTCCGATTTCGCGCCGACCCAAGGGTGCATCGCGGTGGCGCGCGACGCGCTGATACCGTTGTTGGGCTTGCTCGGAACCGGCAGCACGATCACGATCCGCGCCGACAGCCGCTAGCGGCGTGAAGGAGGCATCATGGGGCTCGCCATCGCGATTCAGATGGATCCGATCGATACGATCAATATCGACGCGGATTCGACCTTTGCGCTGGCGCTGGAGGCGCAGCGCCGCGGCCATGCCCTGTTCCACTATCTGCCGCAGGCATTGACTCTGCGCGACGGGCGGCTCTATGCCCGCGGCCGGCCGCTCGAAGTTTTTCGGCGGCATGGCAATCACCACCGGTTCGGCGATTTCGAGGAGCTCGACCTGGCTGGGCTCGACGTGGTCCTGATGCGCCAGGACCCGCCCTTCGACATGGCCTACATCACCGCGACGCACCTCCTGGAATTGCTGCCCGACGACGGGCCGCTGGTCGTCAACGATCCGGCCTCGGTGCGCAACGCGCCGGAAAAATTGTTCGTGTTGCGGTTCAAGGAATTGATGCCGCCGACCCTGCTGTCGCTCGACCGGGACGAGATTCGCGCGTTCTGGGAAGAGCACGGCGAGGTCATCTTGAAGCCGCTGTTCGGCAATGGTGGCGCCGGAGTGATCCATCTGCGGCCGGGCGACGATAATCTGAATTCGCTGCTGGAAATGTACGAGGCCGTGTATCGCGAACCGGTCATGGTGCAGCGCTATCTGCCCGAGGTGCGCGGCGGCGACAAGCGCATCATCCTGATCGAGGGCGAGGCGCTCGGCGCGGTCAACCGCGTCCCCGCCGCCGGCGAGGCGCGCGCCAATATGCATGTCGGCGGCCGCGCGGCCAAAACCGAGCTGACCCCGCGCGAGCGCGATATCTGCGCCGCGATCGGCCCGACACTCCGCGAACAGGGGCTGGTATTCGTCGGCATCGACGTGATCGGCGATTACATGACCGAGATCAACGTGACCTCGCCGACCGGGATTCAGGAAATCGCTCGGCTCGACGGCGTCGATCTCGCGGTCAACATCTGGGACGCGATCGAGGCGCGCTATGCCGAGCGCACCGACCGCCGCCCGGCCTGACCGTCACCCCGCCTGACAGGAGGAATACCGCGCATGCCCGACGCTTCTGGCGGCGATCCGCGCCGCCGCGAAATCCCTCGCAACGTGCTCGGCGAGCCGTTGATCGAATGTTGCACCTGGCCGTTGACCGGGTTCTACCGCGACGGCAGCTGCAACACCGGCCCCGAGGATTTCGGGGTGCACACCGTGTGCACCAGGGTCGATTCCGATTTCCTCAAATTCTCGCGGGCGGCCGGCAACGATCTGTCGACGCCGTTGCCGGAATACGGCTTTCCGGGGCTGCAACCGGGCGATTGCTGGTGCCTGTGCGCGGCGCGGTGGAAAGAGGCGTTCGACGCCGGCAAGGCGCCGCGGGTGCGGCTCGCCGCGACGCACGAGGCGACACTGGAGGTCGTGCCGCTCGACCTGCTCAAGAAATACGCCGACGATTTGAGTTGATCGGCCTGCGCTGATCCCCGGACCTAGTTTTCGGCAGCTCGTTGAAACCCGTGATCGCGGTACTGATCTAAGGGGCGGGAAAACGCCGGCCGTTTCACGCCGGCCGGGAGGGCTGAGATGCCGGGAGAGCTGAGATGACCGAGTTCGTGATGCCGTTCCTGCTCGGGGTCGTGGTCCTGGCGGCCGTGGTCATCGCCACCGGGACGTTCTTCATGGTCGAGCAGGCCCAGGTGGTGCTGATCGAGCGCTTTGGCCGGTTCACCCGCATCGCCCGCGCCGGGCTCAACCTCAAGATCCCGCTGATCGAGCGCAAGGCCGGTCACGTCAGCATGCGGGTCCAGCAATTGAACGTCAAAGTCGAGACCAAGACGCAGGACAACGTCTTCGTCGATATCGTCGTCTCGGTTCAGTACCATGTCGTCGAAGGCAAGGAATTCGAGGCGTTCTACAAGCTGACCAATCCCGAGCAACAGATCACCGCGCACGTCTTTGACGCGGTGCGGTCGCAGGTGCCGGTGATGACCCTCGACCACGTGTTCGAGAAAAAGAGCGACATCGAGGACGCGGTCAGTTCCGGTCTCAAATCCAAGATCAACAATTACGGCTACGACATCGACGGTTCGCCGGTGACCGACATCCAGCCGGATGAAAAGGTGCGCGCGGCGATGAACGAGATCAACGCAGCCAGCCGGCTGCGCGAGGCCGCCGAGCAGCAGGGCGAGGCGTTGCGCATCAAGACGGTCAAGGCGGCCGAGGCCGAGAAGGAAAGCAAGAAGCTCCAGGGCGAGGGCATCGCCGCCGAGCGCATCGCCATCGCCGAGGGGATCAGGGCCTCGGTCGCGGCCTTGCTGTCGGTTGAAGAAGGCGGGGTCTCGCCCGAGGAGGCGATGCGTACCCTGATCCTGACCCAGTATTTCGATACCTTGCGCACGATCGGGGCGCAGAGCCGGGCAACCACGGTGTTCTTGCCGCATTCGCCGGGCGGCGTCGCCGATCTGTCGCGCCAGATCAGCGAGGCGATCATGATCGGCAACCAGGCGCCCAGCCCGCACCATCAGCCACATGACCCGCATCCCGCCGCTGGCGCGGCCGGTAGCGTTCCGACCTCACCGGCGCGCGCCGCCTAAGCTAAGCGGCCGGGGTCGCGATGCCAGGCATCCTCGCCCGCCTGCTCCGCCGGCGTCCGGCGACGGAATGGCTCGAGGTCGACGAATTGCGCCGGCGTCTCGCGCGCCCGGCCGCGCCGCTGGTTATCGACGTGCGCGGTGCCGACGAGTTCGACGGCCCACTCGGCCATATCGAGGGCGCCCGCAACATCCCGCTCGGCGAAGTGGCGGCCCACCATGCCGAGTTCGCCGCCGGCGATCAGCCGATCGTGTTCGTCTGCCTGACCGACAAGCGCTCGGCGCGCGCCGCCGAGGAACTCGCCGCCATGGGAATCAAGGGGCTTGCGGTGTTGCGCGGCGGCATGACCGCCTGGAACGCGGCGGGGTCGTGACGTGACCGGTGGAACCCCGGGGGCGCCGTTTCGGATCACGATCTGCGGCATCGACGAATTGCCCGATCACGGTGCCGCCGGGGTCACCCACATCGTCTCGATCCTCGATCCCGAATGGCCCGAGCCGGCGGCGTTTGCCCGGTTTGACCCGCACCGGCGAATCGATTTGCGGTTTCACGACGTGATCGACCCGATGCCGGGATGGGTCATGCCGCACCAGCGGGATATCGAGCGCCTGCTCGAATTCGGCCGAGAGCTGGGCGCGGCCCCGGCGGCGGCGGAAACCCACCTGTTGGTCCATTGCCACGCCGGGGTGTCGCGGTCGACCGCGGCGGCGGTATTGATCATGGCGCAGGAATGTCCCGATCGCCCGGTCGCGGCGGCGCTGGCGGCGGTGCTGGCGATAAGGCCGCGCGCGTGGCCCAATCTGCGCCTGCTAGAACTCGGCGACGCGCTGCTCGGCCGCAACGGCGAAATCATCGCGGCGGCGCGGGATTTCTATCGCCGGGCGCTCGAACGCGAGCCGCTGCTCGCCGAGACGATGATCGACGGCGGCCGCGCCCGCGAAATCTGGGCCGCACTCGGTCGCTGAATCGTTCAGCGGCAGCCGTAGGATTGTTCCATGTGGGCGATCTCGGCAATCTGCGCGCGCTGGTCGGGCGACAGCGGCACGGCGGCTTCCGAAGCGTACACGCAGCCGGCATTGCCGAACGCGGAAATCGCGCGCGGCGTCTTGAAGCAGTAGCCGGCGCCCTTGTAGATCGAATTCCGCTCGTACCACAGCTGCTCGCAGCTTTGCGCATACGCTGGGCCGGGTGAGAGCAACATGACCGCGCCTGCAAGCGCGATTGCGGCGGGCGAGATGTGCATCGCGGTTCCTTGCTGTTCCGGGTCCGGCTGCGCCGAGTTCTCCCGGGCAAGGAGAGGCTGCCGCGATACCGGGCGCGGCGCCCTGATGCAGATCAAAACTCCGGACGCGGATCGGCCGCCGTGGCGTCAGAAATCATAAAGCCGGGTCGGGTTGTCGACCAGGATGCGGCGGCGGATCCCCGCATCCGGCGTCCACAACGGCAATTGGTTCAGCGCCAGTCCGTCGTCGATGTCGTAGAGCGGGGTGAAGTCGCTGAGTGCCCTGTCGGGCGAGATCGGGTGCGCCGGATGCGGCCAATCCGTGCCCCAGACGATGCGGTCGGGATTGGCGGCGATCAGTGCGCGCGCGAGCGGCGCGACGTCGCTGTAAGCGGGCGCGGCCTGGGAGCTGCGATAGGCGGCCGATATTTTGACATAGGCCTTGCCCGAGCCGACCAGCGCCAGCAGCGCCGAAAACCCGGGCTGGTCGACCCCGCCCGCGGCCTGGGCGCCGCCGAAATGATCGAACACGATCGGCACCGAAAGCCCCATCACGTCGTCATGCAACGCGGTGACGACATCGAGCCCGGTATAGACCTGTACATGCCAGCCGAGCCGTGCGACCCGGCCGACCGCGTCATGCAGGTTGCGGCGCGCCCGGCCGGGATCGTTCTCTCCGGCGGTCGCGAGGTTGACCCGCACGCCGCGAATCCCGGCCCGGTGCATCGCGTCGAGCGCGGCGTCGGTGGTGTCGTCGTCGATCACCGCGATGCCGCGGGCGCGCGTGCCGAGTTCGCGCATTCCGTCGAGGGTGCAGCTATTGTCCGCCCCATAGACGCTCGGCTGGACGATGACCACGCGCGCCATGTGCAGCGCGCCATGCAGAGCCGCCAGCTCGGCGGCGCTGGCCGCTGGCGGGGTATAGCCGCGCCCGGCGATAAACGGGAATTGCGATGCCGCGCCAAACACATGGACATGGCAGTCGCACGCGTTTTCGGGCACCGCGAAGCTGATCGCGGTCCGCGGCTGAGACGCGATCAGCGTACGCTCATGGCCATCCGGCGAGGCGGCCGCGCCCCGCCGCCGCGGCCGCCCGCGCGGCCGCGCGGTACCGGCTTGCGCTCGCCGTCGCGGCGCCGATGCCGTGGCGGCGGCGCCATCCATCGCGGTGGTTCGAGTGCGCCGCGGCCGCGGCGATGCCGCCGTGGTCGGAACCGCCTTGGCGGCAGTACGGCGGCGCCCGCCGCGGGCGGCTTCCTCCGCCCCCCACAACTTGATGCCGCCGGTCAGCCCGTCGGTGTTGGGCACCGTGCTGACATCACCCGGTAGGGTAAAGCTGATACGCTTGGCGTTGCCGCCGCCGATATAGAGGTGATCGAAATTCACGACCGTGCGCAGCACCTCGATCACCCGCGCGACCCGCTTGTTCCAGGCCTTCTTACCCTTTTTGGCCAGCGCCGCGTTGCCGAGATACTCGTCGTAGGTCTTGTTGCCGCTGATCGGGTGATGCGCCAATTCGAGATGGGGAATGATCTGCCCGTTCGAAAAAATCGACGTGCCGGCGCCGGTGCCGAGGGTCAATACCATTTCGACGCCTTGGCCGTGGATCGCGCCAAACCCCTGCACGTCGGCGTCGTTCATGACCCGCACCGGCTTGCCGAGGATCTCCGCGAGGGTCGATTGCAGGTCGAACCCGGCCCATAATTCTGTGCCGAGATTGGGTGCGGTGAGCACCTTGCCGTCCCGCACCGCGCCGGGAAATCCGACCGAGACGCGGTCGAACGGCGCGAGGGGTTCCGCGGTCGCCTTGATCAACTCGGTGACGATCTCCGGCGGGGCCACCGGCTTCGGGGTTGGTACGCGCGCCGGCCCTCCGACGATCTGCCCGGAATCATCGAGCAGCGCGAGTTTGATCCCGGTACCGCCGATATCGATGGCGAGCGTGCGACGGTCGTCCATGACTGGCCTCTTCGCTGGAGCGTGGCGCCTGACGATAGCGCAGCCGGCGAATTTGGGCCATGGGGGTTTCCCGCCCTGCGTGCGGCGAGCTACCGCGACGAGGTCTGGATCACCCCGAACAGGCCGCGATCGTCGAACCGACGATGGTCGGGATGCACCGGCTCCGACTGGCAGACGATCAAGCGGTCGGCCGATCCGGCCTCGCTCAGCGCGTGAAAGCCCCAATTGGTGTCGATGTCGTCGATGACGATAAATCCGCCTGGCGTCAGGTGGCGCTTCGCCTGCTCGACCTCGAAACAGACGTTTCGCCTGGTGTGCAGGCTGTCGTGGATAAACAGGTCGATCTCGTCCAAGGTCGCGAGCAGGCCGGGCAGGTATCGCCGGCTCGTCCCCCGCAACAATTGCCAGCGCTCGGGCGCGAACCCGTCGACGGCGATCGCGACCTGAGCCGCGGCTGCCTCGTTGGACGGGGGTAGGTCGATGCTCCATAACTTGCCGTGGCCGTTGCGCTCCAGCGCTTCGAGGATGAAGCGGGTAGTCACGCCGTGACCGACGCCGGTCTCGACCACGTTGGTCGGCCGCAGGTGGCGTACCAGGCACCATGCGGCACGGACCAGCTCGGGGTCGCCGTCATTCCAGCCGAGATAGCTTTCCGGCCCGAACTGATAGCCTTTCGCGGCGACCAGCGCGGCGATCCTCGGCCATAATTCGTGGAACTCCGCCACCGCGTCGCACGGGAAGTCGACCCCGATGCGCTCGTGCAGATGCCGTTCCCAGTCGCGGTCGGGATGGTAGGTGCAGGGCGGGCGAGCGTACTCGATCCTATAGTCCATCCGATCATAGAACCGTGCCCACGCGGCAACCGGGTCCTTGACGATGCGAGCGATTTTTTTTGAATTCCTGAGCAGGTAGTTGTCCGCCTGCATCACCATGTGAAGCTCCCAATATCGCCACGGGACGGGAACCGTGATCAAATGCCCAACAGCTTAAGAAGCCTCTAAACTCATGTTGGATCGAGGCGCGATCGGGCATGTGCTCGGCGGCGCGGTTGACAGGGTGGGGATGCGGATCGGCGCGATCCTGTTGCTGGGCTTGGCGGCCGTGCTTGGCGCGACGATGCCGGCGCGGGCCGCGAATCTGCCCGCGCTCGACGAGTTGGTGACTGCACGCCTCGTCGCCGAGAACGCGACCATCGCACCCGGTGCGAAAGCGTGGGTGGCGGTGCATCTCGGCATCAAGTCGGGGTGGCACGTCTATTGGCGAAACCCGGGCGATTCCGGGCTGCCGACGACAATCGAATGGGATTTGCCGGCTGGGTTCACCGCCGGCGCGATCGAATGGCCAGTGCCCGAGCGGTTCGTCACCGGCGCGCTCGTCAATTACGGCTATAGCGGCGCAACCGATCTGCTGGTGCCGATTTCCGCCGCGTCGGCCTTTGATCCGTGGACGCCGGTGCAACTCCGCGCGACTGTCACCTGGCTCGCCTGCGCCGAAATCTGCATTCCGGGCGAGAGCAAGCTGGCGCTGCGCCTCCCGGCCGGAGGCAGTGCCCCCGCGGCCGACCCTGCTTCGGCGCCCCTGTTCGCCGCCGCACGTCAGCGTCAGCCGCTGCCGGCGCTGTTCGTGGCGGAGTTCGCCGCCGCTGCGCGTGAATATCGCCTGTTCATCCCGGCGGCGGCATCGACCGGGTTCGAGCGCCCGACAGCCGCGTTCTTTCCGTTCGACGACAAAATGATCGAGCACGCCGCCGAGCCGCGGATCGAGCAGCGGGAAGGGGGCGGAATCGAGCTTGTCCTGACCAGGGCTGGCGGCGCCGGGGTAAGCCTGCCGGCGGTGCTTGACGGCGTGCTGGTTCTGACCCAAGCCGCGGGTGAGGCCCGCGCCTACACGATCAGCGCCGTCCCCGCCGCGCTGCCGATTGAGGATACCGGGGCGATCGCATGGTGGGAGGCGGTGTTGCTCGCCTTTCTCGGCGGGGTCGTGCTCAATCTGATGCCGTGCGTGTTCCCGATCCTGTCGATCAAGGTGCTGAGCCTTTCGACTTTCGCGCATCGCGCCGACGGGCATCGCCACGGGCTGGCCTATGGCGCCGGGGTGGTCCTCAGCTTCGCCGCGCTCGGCGGCGCGTTGCTGGGCTTGCGCGCCGGCGGCACCGCGATCGGCTGGGGCTTTCAGCTTCAGTCGCCGATCGTTGTCGGCCTGCTGGCCTATTTGCTGCTGGCGATGGGGCTGAGCCTGTCGGGCGTGGCCGAGTTCGGCGCCGGGCTGGCCGGCGCCGGCAGCCGGCTCGCCGACCGCGCCGGGCTGGCCGGCGCGTTCGCGACCGGTGTCCTGGCGACGATCGTCGCCACCCCGTGCACCGCGCCGTTCATGGGGGCCGCGCTCGGCGTCGCGGTGATCGCGCCGGCTCCGCTGGCCCTGGCGGTGTTTATCGCGCTCGGCGGCGGGCTGGCGGCGCCGTTCGTGCTGGCGACCTGGCTCCCCGGGGTCGCCCATGTATTGCCGCGACCCGGCCCGTGGATGGTATTGGCCAAACAGATCCTCGCGTTTCCGCTTTACGCCACGGCTGCGTGGCTGGTCTGGGTGTTGATCCAGGAAGTCGAGCCCGGCAGCGCGCTGGCGGTGTTGTTCGGCCTCGTCGCGATCGCCTTTGCCGTGTGGGTCTATGGTCGGACCCGGCTCGCCGCGCCGGCCGGGCGCCATATCGGCGTCGGCCTGGCGGCCGCGGGGCTCGCGGCCGCGATCGTGCTCGCGGCGACGGTCGTGCCAGCCGGCACCCGCGCGCCCGAGGCGAGCCGCGCGGGATTGCCGTACGAGGCCTTTACCGCGGCCCGGCTCGCCGCGCTCGCGGCCGAGCGAAAGCCCGCGTTCGTCAACCTGACCGCGGCCTGGTGCATCACCTGCCTGGTCAACGAGCGCGCCACCCTCGACAGCGCCGCGGTGCGCGGCGCCTTCGCCGCGCGGGGCATCGTCGCCTTGAAGGGCGACTGGACCCGGCAGAACCCGGACATCACCGTGTTTCTGCAGAGATATGGGCGCAACGGAGTCCCACTCTATCTGCTGTACGACGGCAGGGGCGAGACCACGATCCTGCCGCAGATATTGACCGAGACGATCATACTCGACGCGGTCGGCAGGATTTAGGACATTTCAGGCGGAAACTGCTGTAAAATCGGCCGGACCCGCTGGGAGGTGCCGATGTCACACGAGGTCGAGGTCGACGAGATCGTCGCGGCGTGCGGTCACCTCGAAACCGTCACGTTGAAAGGCGGGGAGGTGTTGTTCCGCGAGGACGACACCGCCGGCTCGATGTACGTGGTCAAGCGCGGCGTGCTGCGCATCGTCAGCGGCAGCACGATCTACGAGACCGTGCGGGCCGGCGGGATCGTCGGCGAGATGGCGATCATCGAGGAAAACACGCCGCGCAGCGCGACCGTCGTCGCCGCCATCGACGCCGAATTGTTCGAGATCGACATCGCCAAATTCCTCGCCCTGGTCGACACGACGCCGGCATTCTCGATCGCGGTGATGCGCGCGATCGCCCGCCGCCTGCGAGCGATGAACCGGCGCTATCGCACCAACACGTTCGATTAGCTGTTTCTTGGGAGCCCGGTTCCGCGCTTGGACGAACCTCAGTCTATCGCCTGGGTGACCGACCCGCCGGTCGCGGTGCGGCCGCCGTCGACGACGTATTGCGCGCCGGTGGTGTTGCTGGCGAGGTCGGAGCACAGAAACAACACGGTGTTGGCGATCTCGTCGGCGGTGGTGTAGCGCCCGCTCGGCATCGCCGCCTGGTAGCGCCGGGCGACCGCCTCGGGGTGGGCCGGGTCGATCTGCTGTTCCAGCGAATGGATCATGCGCGTGTCGACCGGGCCGGGGCAGACGCAATTGACCCGCACGCCCTGGCGCGCGACCTCGCCGGCGGCGGTCTTGGTCAGGCCGATCACGGCATGTTTCGAGGCGACGTAGGCGGGCATGCCGGGGGTCGCGACCAGCCCGGCGACCGAGGCGGTGTTGACCACCGCGCCCAATTTCTGCGCGATCATCACCGGCAACACATGGCGCAGCCCGAGGAACACGCCTTTGACGTTGACCGCGATGATCTGGTCGAACATCGCCTCGTCATACTCGGCGGTGTGCGCCCATTTGCCTTCGATCCCGGCATTGTTGAAAAAGCAGTCGATCCGCCCGTAGGCGTCGAGCGCTCCCTTGACATAGGCCTGGACCTCGGCCGACCGGGTCACGTCGGCGGCGATGAACATCGCCTCGCCGCCCCGCTGGCGGATGATCCCGGCGGTGGCCTCGCCGGCAGCGACGTCGCGATCGACCGCGACCAATTTGGCGCCGCCCTTGGCGAAGGCGAGCGCGGTGGCGCGACCGATGCCGTTTCCCGCCCCGGTGACGAGCGCGACCTTGCCGGTGAAATCCATCGTTTCCTCCCGTACCCGATTTTCGCGTGCCGCCTCGCCGGAAAATGGCTCAGCCGGCGCTCACGGACAACGCTCTCGTTCAGGCTTTCGCCGGAATTTCTTCCGGCGGGCGCACCTTCTGGAACTTGAGCAACAGCAGGATGTCGTACACGCCCTTGACCACGCCGCCGATCAGCAGCGGCCAGCCAAAGGTCGAGAGGGTCAGCAGGTAGCCCGAAATTAGCGACCCCGCGGCCCAGGCGAACGTCTTGGGCACCGCGGTGATGCTCGCCGCGGCCGGCCGCTCCTCCGGCGCGACGACGGCCATGACATAGGAGGCACGGGTCGGCACGTCCATCTGCGACAGCCCGCTGCGCGCCAGCAATAGCGCGATCGCGGTGGTCAGGTCCGGCGCGAAGGGCAGCAGAATTAACAAGATGTTGGAGGGCAGATGGGTGAACACCATCGTGTTGATCAATCCGATACGCCGGGCGATCGGCACCGCCACGAGATAGGACACGGCCGAGCAGACCCCGCTCCAGAACAAGATCGCGGCGGCTGTCGCCACCGAGATCTGGAAGCTCTGATACAGCCACAACGCGAGCAGCGACTGAACCAGGAACCCGGTGCCGAACGAATCCATCCCGAACAGCGCGGCGAGGCCGTAAACCAGCCGCTTCGACTGGCCCAACGGCCGATGCGCCGCCGCGACCGGAGCCTCGATGGCGGCGGAGAGCGGCCGGTACAACATCAGCGCGGCGACCCCGAGCAGCGCATACAGCACGAACATCGCCTGCATCGCTAGGGCGCGGCTGTATCCGATCCAGGCCGCAGCCAAATCGGGCAGTGCCGCCGCCAATACTCCGACCGCCCCCGCGAGCGAGCCGATCACGCTGTAGCGCGCGAACAAGGCGGTACGGCGCCTCGGCTCGACGGTCTGGGTCAGCGCGGTCTGTTCGAGCGGCAGAAAGATGCTGGCGTCGCCGGAGGTCGGGTTCATCGTGCCGATAAAGGCGATCAGCAGTAGCGGCCAGAACCCGGTGGTGAGCGCAAATCCGGCGCCGGTCGCCGCCATCAGCCACGCGGCGGCCAGGAACAGGCGGCGCAGCGAATGCCGGTTGGCGACCATGCCGATCCACAAGGTCAATAGCGCGGTGCCGATCAGGGTGCTGGTGATGATCGCGCCGATCGACAACGCGCTGAAGCCGAGCTCAAACAGATAGATCGGCACCAGCAAGGCGACGAACCCGTCGCCGAACGCGCGCAGACCGCGCGCGATCAGGATCAGCCGGGCATCGATGGCGGCCGGGCTTTTGATCGCGCGACCCGGGCGACGCCACGGTCGCGATGGGAAAATCGGAAAACGGCTCTTGTCCATGATCGCGCACCTCGCTCGGCGAGTGGCGCAGCGCTTGGACGAACGACCGTCTGACGGGGCGCCTGCCCAACCCCGATACGGCCTGATTATGCGATCGCGCGGCGCCGCGCAACCGCGACGGTGCCACCGGCACCGATCGCGAGGGCGGCTAGCGCCGCAAATTCGGCGCGCCCGCGACCTCCGGGTTTCCCAGCCGCAGCGGTTTGCCGGCGGCGTAATTTACGATCTGCTCGAAGCATTCGCGAAAATAGAGTTCGAACGTCTCCCACTCGGCCCAGCCGAGATGCGGCGTGCACAATACGTTGGGCATCTTCAACAGCGGGTGGTCGCCGCCGATCACCGGCTCCTGATCATAGACATCGACCGCGGCGAAGCCGGGACGGCCGCGCTCCAACGCGGCGACCAATGCGCCCGGTTCGATCAACTCGGCGCGGGCGACGTTGACGAACAAGGCGGTTGGCTTCATCCGGGCCAGATCGGCGGCGGCGACGATGCCGCGCGTGTCCGGGGTCAGCCGCACCAGCAATTGCAACACGTCGGCACGCTCGAACAAATCCGCCTTGCTCCCGGCGACCTCGTAGCCTGAATCGCGCGCCTGTTTCAGCGAGGCGTCGCGGCCCCATACCAGCACCTTCATCCCGAGCCCATGCCCGGCCTCGGCGACCAGTTGCCCGATCCGCCCGAGCCCGAAAATCCCCAGCGTGCCGCCGCGCAGCCGATAGGACAATGTCATCGGCCATTCGCCCTCGCGCATGCGCGGCGCCTCGACCGCGATGTTGCGGCGCGAGGCCAGCATCAACGCGACCGCCAACTCGGCCGGCGCCTCGGGCGAGCCGCTGATCCCGGTGGCGACCGGGATGCCGTGCTCGGTGCAGGCGGCGTAATCGATCGCCTGGGTGTGGCGGCCGACCAAGGCGATCAGTTTCAGATTCGGCAGGCGCTCGATCAGCGCGCGGGTGATGGCGATGCGCTCGCGGATCTCGACGACGATGTCGGCGTCGCGCAGGCGGTCGACCAGTTCGTCGAGATCGCGCGCCGGGGCGCGATAGCGCACGACCTGATGCCCGGCGAGCATTTTGAACGCATCGAGCCGCTGGATCATGTCCTGGTAGTCGTCGGGGATGACGATCTTCATTGTCCCTCACACGGCCTCGGATGCAGGCGCCAGCATGCCTGTTATGCCTGTTTTTATCAGGCGATTATCAGGCATGCCACGCCGCGTTGTCCGAGCGTAACCGGTCCGACCGCGCCCGGCGGTCCCGGGAAACCAAGGTCGTCTTCACATCGAAGAACATAGCAAGAACTTCTGCTTGTGACAATACGCCCATTCGTGAGAGCATTCGGTTGGGTTTGCCAAGATACGGCGCATATTATGTGGCCGACCGGCTCGGCCATACAGTATCATGTGTTTAGGGCAGGGGAGCGGGTATCGTATGGCGACGAAGGGAAATACAGCCAGACGCCCAGTCGAGGAGCCGCCCGACGATCCGCCACGCGGGGGTCTGCCGCCGCTGCCCGCGACCGACAATGGGCCAGGTGCCGCCGAGTCCCCCGAACCGCACAGAGTCGTTTCCCTGTCTCGTAAGGCGGCGGGTGCCTATTACACACCCGATTCAGTGACGGTATCGCTAATCCGTTGGGTCGTGCGCAGCGAACGTGATCGCATGCTGGATCCAGCATGCGGCGATGGTCGCTTTATCTCCCGACATTGGAACAGCGTGGGAATTGAGAAGGATGTGGCAGCCGCGCGCCAAGCAGCGGGGCGAGCAGGCAATGCGCTCGTCCATAATGCTGACTTCTTCGCCTGGGCCGAACAAACAACGGAACGATTCGATTGCGCTGCCGGTAATCCGCCGTTCATTCGTTATCAGACTTTCAAGAGCGAGGCCCGTGCACGAGCTTTGGCCCTATGTGCGGATGCCGGCGTGGTTTTCTCCGGTTTGACCTCTTCGTGGGCACCGTTTTTGGTGGTAGCCGCGAGCCTGCTGAAGCGCGGCGGTCGGGTAGCATTTGTTGTACCCGCGGAGATTGGTCACGCACCATACGCCGCGCCAGCTCTAGAATACTTTGTCCAGAGTTTTTCAACAGTCCAAATCATCGCGGTACGAAAAAAGCTTTTCCCAAATCTTTCGGAAGACTGCTGGCTTCTATATGCGGATAACTTCGGAGGAAAGGCAAGTGAGATTCTATTTAGCGTTCTCGATGTTTTTTGTCCGACCGCTACGCCGCCCGCCCCGCAACTCAAGCTTTCTTTATTCGAGTGGAGACGGATTTGGAGGCGACGATTGCGTCCTCTGCTCATACCCACGTCAGCGCGGGAGTTATACCAACACGTTGCCGAGAGACCCGATACGAAGCGATTGAGTGACCTTGCGTCAGTCGGAATTGGCTATGTCACCGGTGGGAATGATTTTTTTCACTTGCGGCCGTCCCAGGCCGAGGCGCTCGACTTGCCTTCTTCTCTGCTTCAACCCACCGTTCGCAATAGCCGCTACTTGCTTGGTGATTGCCTTACGGTGGACGCCGTGAGCCGATGGCAGCGCGCGGATGAGCCGGTCCTTCTCCTCCACATCCCTAAGGAACTGGCAAAATTGCCGAGGTCCGTCAACCTCTATTTAGAAAGTGCAGCAGGACAACAGGCGCGATCTAGTTACAAATGCCTTCATCGGAATCCTTGGTATTCGGTTCCTGACGTGCATGTTCCGGAATTTTTCCTTACATATTTATCTGGCCGGCGCGTAGGTTTGGTGCGTAATCAGGCTAGAATCACCTGCACAAACGCACTCCACTACGTGCGTCTCAGGGATGGACAATCTGCGTCGAATTTAGTCCAAGCGTGGCAAAGCCCGTTCACGCAACTCAGTTGCGAGCTTGAAGGCCACCCGCTTGGGGGGGGCGTGTTGAAGTTGGAACCCCGCGAGGCAAGCGCGGTTTTACTGCCGTCGGCGACTGCGAAGGCGCAGATCGATGAACGAGAAGTGGCCGCCGCAATCGCCACGATGCAGTCTTGGAGGCATTATTGCTAGGGCGGAAGTCGAAGCCTGATCCGTGTCGATGGCTGAGCAGGGCGGCCGCTTTCCGCCTTTTCGCGACCCACGCCGGCGGGACGCAGAGCGGGAGACATATTAAGCCTATTCATTGGTACATGGCGTCTCGGCTTGTTCTGGAAGGGGGATTCCATCCCGACGACATTACCCCGCGACCGCCGTTCGCGGTTTCACGTCGCGGCGGTATCATTTCCTTCGATCCAGCCTGCGGCGGGTATGGCGAAGAAATTGTTTTAGGTGGGTTGAAGACTAAGAATGTCGACGTGGTGGTAACGAAACCAAAAATCGGCCCTGTACTAGGCATCTCCTGCAAAGGCGCTACGAAGGCGTTCCGCAATCTGACTAATCGAATGGAAGAAACGATCGGTGAATGTACGAATTTGCACATCACCTACCCGGCTATGGTAGTAGGGTATTTCGTATTGTTACGTGCTAATAGGACCGTCGAAGACGCCTTGGATGCGCCCGAACTCGATCCTGACGAGGAGATAGTGGCCGATCAGAGTGACGCCGATGCTGGTATCGGGGAACCGCCTCCCGCCAACGCGGTGCAGATCGAACCGAATGACATAGCAATCCGATCGTCAGGAGAGCCGGTTGAAGAAATTCTGCGCTTTCACGCGGCGCTGAGCGAGATGACGGGGCGGCGGGGAATTCGTGATGAGATAAGCCGATACGAATCCATCGGACTGGCTCTGGCTGAACCGCGAGGTGAACAGGCCGGCAGCGTTTTCGCAAAATTTCCGCCGACAGATAGCCCTCTGCATTCGGATCGCTTCTTTTCTGCTTTGTATCAGCAATACGACGAACGGTTCGTGTTTGGTGCACCGCTTCTCGCTAGCCGCACACGCCGGCAGACATGGTCAAGTGCGTCCCCCGTGTTCGCCGCGCGTGAGGGTGAGTTCGCTGATTGGCCGCTGCTTGACTATGCCCCGAGGCTATCGTGAGTAAATCCAAAGGAAACCTCATGCCCCGATACGTGATCGAGCGCCAATATCTCGTTCCAGTTTACGAGCATATTCTCGTCGAGGCGCCGACGTTTGAGGCGGCGTGTCAGAGCGGGATCGATGAGACCGAGCAGCCGTGGGGAGATACCGCGCAGGTCGATTACGAGTGTGCGCGATGTACGACGATTGAGCGGGTCGTTCAGTTGCCTGTCGAAGTGTCGTTAGATGGGCAAGCTGGCGACGCCCTTGAGCGCCCCCTCTCGTATTTCCTCTACGACGCCGGACTTGACCCGCTTCCGATCCCGGCGGATTTCGCCGAGGACGGCGAAGTGGCGCCGATCGCGGCCGGCTTCGTCTAACCCTTCACAAACGCCGCCGCGCTTTTGCCGGCGATGCGGCCGAAGACGGCGCCGGCCATCAGCCCGGTGCCGCTGGCGTAGTTGTGGTAATAAAGCCCGCCGACGATCTCGCCGGCGGCGAACAGTCCGGGGATCGGGCGGCCGGTGGCGTCCTCGACCTCGGTGTCGTTGGTGATCTTGAGCCCGCCGAAGGTGAAGGTGACGCCGGCGGTCACGGCATAGGCCTCGTAGGGCGGCCGGTCGAGCTTTTGCGCCCAGTTGGTCTTGTCGAGCGCGAGGCCGCTGGTGCCGAGCCCGTCATGGATGTTGGGGTTGAACGGCACGTCCGGGCGCGGCGCCGCGTTGAACGCGCGGATCGTTTCGAGAAACCCTTTCGGGTCGACGCCTTCGAGCTTGGGCGCCAGTTCCTCGAAACTGTCGGCCTTTTCCTTGGTGATGCGCGGAATGCGGTATTCCTCGCGCAACAGGTGGACCACCTTCTGGTCGAAAATCTGCCAGGCGAACAGATTGGGCTGATTGAGTATTTCGCGGCCGTATTTGGCGTAGGTGTAGGAGTGGAAATCGAGGCCCTCGTCGATAAAGCGCTCGCCGCGCGCGTTGACGACGATGCCGAACGGGTAGTTGTGCTTCTGAAACCGGTCGCCGACATCGAGGTCGCCGAACGGCGGCGCGTTCAAATCCCATTGCACCGCGTGCGCGCCCGACCAGTGCCCGGCCGGCGCGGCGCCGATATCGAGCGCCATCTTGAGCCCCTGGCCGGTGTTGAAGCGGCTGCCGCGCACCTTGGCGAGGTCCCAGTTGGGCCCGAGATAGCGCGCGCGCATCTCGGCGTTGGCCTCGAACCCGCCGCAGGCGAGGATCACCGCCTTGGATTTGAGGTCGGTCAGCTGGCCCTGGTGGCGCACCCGCACGCCGGCGATGCCGTCATCGCCTTGGAGCAGCGAGATAGCGGGCGTGTCGTAAAGGATCGGGATCTGTTCCTTCTCGGCGCGGGCGTGGAGCGCCTTCATCAACTCCTTGCCGCCGCCCCAGATGTGGCAGGCGAGCCCGCCCCAGAACTTGAACTTGCCGTCGACCTGAAACGCCTGGCGGCCGAGCCCGAGCTGGAACCGCACCCCCTTTTCGCGCATCCACACGCCGGCGTCGAAGCTGCGGGTGATCAGGATTTCGGTCAAATCGGGGTCGCTGCGCCACTCGGTCAGCCGGCCGATATCGTCGTAATACTGTTCCTCGGTATAGGTGCCGACATCGACGTTGGCGAGCTCGTGGTCGTTCATGTCGGGGATCAGCCGCGCCAGGTCGTCGAGCCCGTGATAGACGATGCGCCAGGCGCCGCCGGTAAACGCCGAGTTGCCGCCGCGATACTGCTCGGGCGAGATCTCGATCATCATCACCGAGGCGCCGTTTTCGCGCGCCGACAGGGCCGCGCAAGTCGCCGCGTTGCCGGCCCCGACGATGATGATGTCGTATTCGTTCGCTGCCATGCGCGCCGCTCCCCTTCACCGCATCCTCTCGACAAGCGAGATTGCTTCGCTCCGCTCGCAATGACAGCAAAAAAAGGTCGTCATTGCGAGGCGCGCAGCGACGAAGCAATCTCGATCCCGGTGAGGGAGGATGCCGATGCCCGAGGAAACCGTCCAGCTCGCGCGCTACGCCGCCGCCATGCGCTACGAGGATTTGCCGGCGAACGTGATCGCCTGCGCCAAGGACTGCATCGCCGACACGGTCGCCGCCGCGATCTGCGGCAGCGGGTTGCCGTGGAGCCGCATCGTCATCGACTATGCCGAGCGTACCGGGCCGGGCGGCACCAGCCGCATCCTCGGCCGCGGCAGCGCGGTGCAGGCGCCGGCCGCGGCGCTGGCCAACGGCGCGCTGGCGCATGCGTTTGAGCTCGACAGTCTGACCCGCCCCGGCGCCGGTGCGCATCCCGGCGCGACCGTGTTGCCGCCGGCGCTCGCCGTGGCGCAGCAGCAGGGGTCGAGCGGCAAGGCGCTGATCGCCGCCTTTGTCGCCGGCAACGAGGTGATGATCCGCATCGGCCGCGCCACCGGCCACACCAACGAGGCGCGCGGGTTTCACGCGCCGGGCACCACCGGTCCGTTCGGCGGCGCGGTCGCTTCCGGGCATCTGCTCGGCCTCGACGCGGCGCAGATGACCAACGCGATCGGCATCGCCGGGTCGCTGTGCGGCGGGCTGCTCGAATTCGCCAAGGGCGATGGCGGCATGGTCAAGCGGCTGCATCTCGGCCGCGCGTCGGAGGCCGGGGTGCTCGCCGCCAGCCTGGCGCAGGGCGGGTTCACCGGCCCGCGCACGGTGATCGAGGGTGAGTTCGGGTTTCTGCGCGTGTTCTGCACCAAATGGGACGAGGACGAATTGACCCGCGGCCTCGGCACCGATTACGTCGTGCTCAGCACGGTGTTGAAGCGCTATCCGCTGCACGCGACCGCGCACGCGGCGGTCAAGGCGGTACGCGACTTGCGGGCCGAGCATGGGTTCACCGGCGACGAGATCGCGGCGATCACGGTCACCGGCAACCAGCGCATGGTCGAGCGCCACAACATCGCCGAGCCGGCTGATCTGATGCTGGCCCAGTATTCGATCCCGTTCTGCGTCGCGCTGGCGCTCTATCGCGAGGCGCGCGACCCGGAATCGTTCGATCAGGGCGCGCTCGCTGATCCGTCGATCCGGGCGTTGTGCCGCAAGGTTCGGCTGGTGCGCGAGGACGGTGACGGGCACGGAGCGATGGGCAGTAAGGTGACGATCGCGCTCGCCGACGGCCGCCGCTTCGAGCGCCACGAGACCGGCGGCATGCTCGAACCCGGCGAGCTCGCCGACAAATTCACCCGCCTGACCCGCGGCACGATCGGCGAGGCCGCGGCGGCGCGATTGCTGGCTCGGTTGCGGGATTTGGAGTCGGAAACGAGCCTCGGCTGGCTCGGCGGCGGGGAAACGTAAAGAAATACCCGTTCAAGAATAGCCAACTCGCCATCCCGGCCTTCGTCGGGATAGGCGAGTTGGAAAAGCGCCCTATGGGGCGAGCGAGCGGGTGACGCAGCCGAGCAATTCGGCCGGCTCGAACGGCTTGCGCAATATCTCGCTGGCGCCGAGCTTGCCGGCGACGACCAGAAAATCCATCGAGCCGAGCCGGCCGCCGCCGGAAACCGCGATGATCCTGGCGTTGGGGTCTTCGCGCCGCATTTCGATGATCGTCTCGATGCCCTCCTTCTCGGGCATGATCAGGTCGGTGATGACGAGGTCGGGGCGCTCGCTGCGGAAGCTGGCGACGCCCTGGACCCCGTCCTCGGCGAGCACGACCTCGTAGCCGCTGCGTTCGAGGATGCGGGCGATCGTGCGCCGCACCAGGATGTCGTCGTCGATGACCAGGATTTTGGGCATGCCGATACCTCTTCGCTGGCGTCAGGCTGGCGCGTCGGCGGTGTGGCCGCGCTCGCGGCTCGTCGCGGGTTCGCTCGGTCCAGGGTCGCCGCCGCGCACCGGCAGAACCACCCGGAACACGGTGCCCTTGCCGAGCCGACTGTCGACGTCGATCCGCCCGCCGTGGTCGGTGATGATGCCGTGCACGACCGACAGGCCGAGACCGGTGCCTTCGCCGACGCTCTTGGTGGTGTAGAACGGCTCGAAGATGCGTTCCAGGGTGGCCGCGTCCATGCCCGAGCCGGTATCGGCGACCGCGAGCGTGACCGCCGGGCCCGCCCTCGCGTCGTCCTGGCTCCATTCCGCCCTGGTCGCGGGCGCGACGCTGACCGTGACGGTGCCGGGTTTCTTGCCGAGGGCCTGGATGCCGTTGGTCACCAGGTTGACGACGACCTGCTGCAACTGGCCGCCGTCGCCGAGGATCGGCGGCACCTCCTCGACCTGCTCCAGAATCTGCGCCGCGGCGGGGACCGTCACCCGCATCATCTGCAGGGTCTGGTGGGTCACGGCGGCGAGATCGAGGTCTTTCCTGACGATGGTCCGCTTGCGGCTGAAGGCGAGGATCTGCTGCAACAGGTCGCGCGCCCGTTCGCTGGCGAAGACGATGGTTTCGAGGTCCTCGCGATCCATGCTGCCCGCCGGCGTGCGTTCGGCGATCAGCTTCGACAGTGACAGGATCGGCACCAAGGTGTTGTTGAGGTCGTGGGCGATGCCCCCAGCCAGGGTACCGAGCGCCTTGAGCCTTTGCGAATGCTGGAGCTGACGTTCCAGTTCCTTCTGCCGCGCTTCCGAGGCGCGCAAATCGGTGATGTCGCGGATCGTGCCGGCGACCATGACCGGCTCGCCGGCCTCGTCGCGCACCAGCTCGTTTTCGTAATGGAGGTGGCGGATCGTCCCGTCGGGCCGGACGATGCGATATTCGTAGGGGGACGGGCACACCCCTTTCGCGATCAAGCTCCGGCTCTTGGCCAGCAGCACGCGATCGTCGGGGTGGACGAGTTTGATCGTCTCTTCCGGGGTCGGTGTGAAATTCTCGCGGGTGACCCCGAATATCCGATAGGTCTCGTCCGACCATTCCACCCGGTTGGTGCGCAGGTCGCGGGTGTGGCTCCCCATTTTCGCGAGGCGCTGCGCGCGGTTGAGGCGCTCCTCGCTCGCGCTCAAGGCCGCCTGCACCTCTTTCAGCGCGGTGATGTCGACACGCAGCCCGGCCACTCCGCCGCCCCGCATCTTCCGTTCGGAAATCAACAACCAGCGGCCAGTGCTATGATGCGTCTCGATCGGACCCGACGGGTTGAGGTGGTCACGCATCCGCTCGGCGAGCCATTCCTCTTCGCGCCCGGTCGCCGTCACGAACAGCTTGCGGGCCAGGCCGTACCGCAGCACGCGCTCGAACGGCGTGCCGGGCAACAGCACGTCGACCTGGGCGGGATAGAGCTTGTGAAAGGCTTCGTTGCACATGACCAATCGGTCGTCGGAATCGTAGATGACGAACCCCTCGGAGATGCTCTCGACGGCGTCGCGCAGTAGTGCCTCGGCCCGCTCGGCACGGGCGTGCGCCTCGACGATCGGGCTCTCGTTGGTGCCGGTGCCGCGATAGCCGATAAATTGGCCGGCATTGTCGAAACACGGCTTGCCGCTGACCAGGTAATGGGCCCGCGTGCCGGTGTCGGTCGTCACCGAATAGCGGAACTGGCGGAAGGGGCGGTGGGCGTCCAATTCCGCCTTGTGGTCGCGCCAGACCGCGTCATGTTCGGTGTCGGCGCCGGCGAGTTCCCACCGCGTCTTGCCCAGCACGTTGGTGATGTCGATGCCGAGCCGGTGCGCGATCTCGTTGGCGCTGCCGCCGGTGAACAAGGTGAAGCGGTGGTCGGGACCGGATTCCCAGATCACGTCGGCGGCGACCTCGGCGACGTCGCGAAAGCGCTGCTCGCTTGCGCGCAACGCGCCCGCCGCGCGTTCGTGTTCCTCGATCGCCGCGTCCGCCCGCGCGACGGCGCGTTCCAGCTCGGCTCGCGCCGTGGATTCGACCTCGATCTCGGTGCGGGCGGCGGCGACCTGCTCGCGCGCGATCAGGTGGCGCCGGATCAGCAGCGCGATCAGGATGATCGTGACGATGCCGATCGCGGCCGCACCGCCGACGACGAGCAGCTGAATCCGCCACGGCGCGAACACCGCCTCCTCGGTCAGCGCGACGGTCATGATCAGCGGGTAGTTGCGCAACGGCCGCGCGGCGGCGAGCATCGGCACCGGATCGACCCCGTACGCGATGCGGGTCAGCAGCGCCTGCTTGGTGCGCGACAGCTCCTGGAAGTTTCGCACCCGTTGCGGGTTCGGCTGGATCGGACCTTCGACCACCGGATAGCGCGCGAGCAACATGCCGTCGTCGCGCCACAGCGCGACCGCGCCACCGGGGCCCAGTTCGGTTTCCCGATAGAAATCCTCGAAATATTTTAGGTGGATCGTGGCGACGACCACACCGGCGAAGCTGCCGTCTTCGGCGTTCAGCCGACGACTGAAAAAGATCGACCAGGTGCCGGTGCCGCGATTGCGCGCCGGGGCGCTGATAAACCAGCCGGGCTCCGGGCGATCGCGCAACGCGATAAAGTAATCGCGGTCGGCGAGCTTGTTGGGCGGCGGCGGGTAGGATCGCGAGAAGTTCAAGAGATCGCCGTTGGCGCCGATCACATTCAGCGCGTCGAGCTGCGGCAATGTACCCAATTTCGCCTTCAGCAACGCATGGGTATCGGCCCCCGCCACGCCCCGGGCGAACGGCTCGGCCCCGGCCCGCGCCTTGGCGGCGAGGTCGTTGACTACCGACGCGAGAACCAAATCGACGCTCTGGAGCCCGCGGTCCGCCGCCTCGGCGTAAACCCGGTCGAGCTTGGTGATCTGGGCCTGTGCGTCATCGAGCGCGGTCTTGCGAAACTCCCACAGGATCAGGCTGTTGGCGCCGATCACGCTGAGCACGGCGATCGCGGCGCAGGCGAACACCCACCAATGCGGAAACCGGCGCAGGATGGCGGCGTGCGCGATCCGCCGGCGCCACAGGGCCAGTCGTCCGCGCGGGTCGGCCGCTTCAGCGCCGTGGAGATCGATCATAAGCCAACATCGGGACCCGCTCCTCGCTGATGCCAGGTCGATTGATGGTGCCCCGGTAAGCCAGGGGTAGGCGGGGCGTTAACCACGAAGCATCACCGGGAATGGTAAACACTCCGTGAAATTGAGCCTGTTCGCCCAGTGGGGGCGTGATCGTCGCGGTTGGCGCCGGCGCGATCGTGACCTACCTTAGAGCGGTCGCCTTTGGGCGCGACGACGGGGCGTCGCCACCGGGCATCGCCACCGGGCATCGCCACCGGGCATCGGACGGGAGAAGTCGAGATGTGGTCATTGCGGCGCGACAAGCTGACGGTTCCCTCGCCCGAGCAATGCCTGCCCGGGCGAGCGATACGGATGCCGGTGCCCGATCGGCATTTCGTCAATGGCCACGCGCTGGCCGCCCCCTACCCCGAGGGGCTGGCCGAGGCGGTGTTCGGGCTTGGCTGCTTCTGGGGTGCCGAGCGCAAATTCTGGGAGGCGCCCGGGGTGTGGACCACTGCGGTCGGCTATGCCGGAGGGTCGACCCTGAACCCGACCTATGAGGAGGTGTGCAGCGGCCGGACCGGGCATACCGAGGTCGTGCTGGTGGTCTACGATCCCAGGCGGACCAGCTATGAGGCGCTGCTGAAATTGTTCTGGGAAAGCCACGACCCGACCCAGGGCATGCGCCAGGGCAACGATGTCGGCACCCAGTACCGGTCGGCGATCTATACCTATACGCCCGAGCAGCAGCATGCCGCCGAGGCGTCGCGGCAGGCCTATACCGCGCGGCTCGCCGCCGCCGGGTTCGGCGCGATCACGACCGAGATCAGTACGGCGCCGCCGTTCTATTTCGCCGAGGATTACCACCAGCAATACCTGGCCAAGAACCCGTTCGGCTATTGCGGTCTCGGCGGCACCGGCGTGTCCTGCCCGGTCGGTCTGGAGACCCCGGCCGAATAGGCTGCGTCCCGCGGGCACCGATATGCCGGGTTACCCCGGTTCGACCGGCCGCGTCGTGACCCCGGCGTCGTCGTAACCGTCGTCGACGGCCGGCTGGTCGCGCCAGAACGGCTTGGCGCGGCGCAGCCGGCGCATCTGGTCGCGCAGTTTGGGCTCGGCCTCGGCGATGCGACGCTCATGCCAGGCGAGCACCCGCTGACCCGCCTGCGCCACGGTCGGCACCCGCGGCGGCGTCAATTCGGCGACGATTTCGCGGCCGACCCGCACGTCGTTGGCCTCGCCCAGTTCGTCCTGCAGCCGTTTTAGCGATTTGGTGAAGCGCTGGGTCTCGTCCGAGGCGTAGAGGCCGCCGAATAACTCCGTGGTGTAGCGCAGCTTTTTCAGCGCGATGCGCAGCTTGTGGCGCTGCTGCGGTGACTGGTCGGCAAAACCCTTGCCGCGCTTTCGCGCGGTTCGCTGGCGTCGATCGAGCAAGGCGGGCGCGAGTTCGCCGACCGGCAATTTGAGCCGCTCGGCGGCATCGTCCGCGGTCGAGCCGCGCCACGCACGGCCGTCGAACCAGCGCATCAGCCTGAGCAACAGCCCGGTATAGCGGGGCGACAGGATCGCGCGCCGCGCCGTCGAATAGGCCGCGCGCCGCCGCCGCTCCGCCGCCTTGACCAGGCGGTCGAACGCCGGCCCGTCGATTTGCGTCGCCCGCGCCGGGCCGAGCAAATCGCCGGCGAATACGTCGAAATTGCGCGCCTCCCCCAGCGCCTTCGCCAGCCACCGCAATTCCTCGTCGATCGCGCCGCGGCGCTCGGGCGGGATCAATTTGCCAAACGCCGAGAGGATCGCGCGGAACCGGCGCAAGGCGACCCGCATCTGGTGAATGCCCTCGGCCTCGCCACCCACCGCCGCCGCCTCGTTGCCCAATAGCTGGGTGACGCAGGCGTGCCCGACCCATTGCAGCGCTTCCTCGCCGCTCAGCGCCGGGTCGAGGTCGAGCGCGTCGGCGTAGACCGCCTCGGGCGCGTCCGCTTTACCCGCGGCAAGCCGGTAGCCGCGCAGGGATTTGCTGCGCCATTCGAGGCGCACCGGCGCGATCGCCAGCAGTTGCAGCGCGACATCGTACAGCGCGGTGGCGCTGCCGCTCTTTAGTTCGAGCTCGATCTCGCGGATCGGTTCGACCCGGGCATGCGCGGCGGTGCGGATCTTGCCGCGGTCGATCGCCGCCTCGATGCGCGTTCTCGGCGCCGGGGCAAGCGGGATCGCCAGCCGCGTGATCTCGGTGCGAAACACCGGGAGCAGGCGGTCGGCGATGCCGCCCGACAGAAAGCGGCCGCTATGGGGCGCGTGCGGGCTGGGGCGGTCGTGGGCGATGCGGTCTTCCCACTCGCCGCGGCCCAGCATCGACCCGCCGGATGGGCCGGAGGATTTGACCGTCTGAAAAAAACGCCGGCGCTGCTTGCGCACGCGCAGGGTCAGGCCGTGGCGGGCGAGCACATGGTCGGCGGTGTCGTAATAGGTGCTGACCAGCTTGGTCCGCGACGCGCCGGGGCCGGCGGCGAGCGTTTCGAGCGCATGCCTCAACGCCGGCAGATCGCGTCGGCGCGCGGCGAGTTTTAATTCGACTTCCGTGGCGATGGGTGCCCCCTGGGGGATCGAAGGCGCCTAGATCGGGCCAGTCTGCGCGTAACTCCGCGGCGATGGCAAGCGGGTTTTCGGTCCGGGGCGCGGCTAGAAAGGCTGGCTCCCGATCACCGTGGTGCGGTGCATCAACCGCCGTTCCGGCAATGCGTAGTCGCAGATCGCGAGGTGCATGCAGGCGGCGTTGTCCCACATCAACAAATCGCCGACCCGCCAGCGATGGCGATAAAGAAACGCCTCGCGCACGCAATGCGCGTCGAGCTCGGCGATCAGATCGGCCGCCTCGTCGTCGGGCATTCCCTCGATGCCGACGCACTCGCCGGCGGTGACGTAGAGCGCCTTGCGCCCGGTATGGGGGTGGGTGCGCACGATCGGGTGGGCGATGTCGGGGGTTTCGGCGAGCTGCGCCGCGGTCAGCTTCGGACGCGGGCTGTTCCCCACTCGGCGCCGCTCGGAATAGCGGTGGATCGCCTTCAGCCCTTCCAGCCGCTGCCGCATCGCCACCGGCAATGCCTCGTAGGCGGCGACGGTATTGGCGAAGACGGTTTCGCCGAGCGGCTCGCCGTCGCGGTGCGGCACCTCCTTGGCGTAAAGCAACGAGCAGCGGCTCGGCTGGCGGCGGTACGAGGTGTCGCTGTGCCAGGTGAAGCCGGCATCGGCGAGCCCGATCAATTCGCCCGCCTCGTTACGGACGTTCGAGATCAGCAGGATCTCGGGAACCCCGGGCAGCAGGTATTTTTTGACGATATGGATTTCGAGCTCGCCGAAGCGGCGGCTGAATTCGATGTGCTGCCGGTTCGATAGCGTCTGGCCGCGAAAGCACACGACGATATTGTCGTGGAACAGCCGCTCCAGCTCGGCGAAAGTCGCGTCGTCGACCGGCCGCGACAGGTCGAAACCGATTTCGGCGCCGCACGCGGCATCCGCCTTGGTTACCGGGATCGGCATGTCGGTTACCCTCCGCTCGTAGCGAAAGCGATCAGAAATTCGGCGATTATTCCGCGCCGACCGCCCGCCTCGGCGCGGCGACGGCGGGCACCGGCGCGAGGCCGAAATGATCGCGCAACGTCGTCCCCTGGTAGTCGTGCCGGAACAGGCCGCGGCGCTGCAATTCGGGCACGACGAGATCGACAAAATCGGTGAACGCGCCGGGAAAATAGGGCGGCAATATATTGAACCCGTCTGCGGCTTCCTCGACAAACCACTGTTCGAGCGTATCGGCGATGTGTCGCGGCGTGCCGCACACGACCCAATGGCCGCGCGCCGCCGCGGTCAGGTTATAGAGGTCGCGCAGGGTCATGTTCTCGCGTCGCGCGGTCTCGTACAGTACCCGCGAAAATGTCTGGCTGCCTTGGAACGGCGGCGGCGGCGGCACCGGCCCGTCGAGCGGATGGCCGGAGACGTCGTAGCCGATCCGGCTGGCGACCAGGGTCATCGCGTTGGTCGGCGTGATCCAGCTTTGCAATTTCGCGAGTTTCTCGCGGGCTTCGGCATCGGTCGCGCCGACGATCGGCATCACCCCGGGCAATACCGCGATCTCGCTCGGGGAACGGCCGTATTTGGCCATGCGCCCCTTCAGATTGGCGTAGGCCGCCTTGGCGGCGTCGAGTTCCTGCACCACCGAAAAGACCACATCGGCGGTGCGCGCCGCCAGTTCCAGACCCGAGGGCGAGCCGCCGGCCTGGATGATGACCGGATGCCCTTGCGGGCAGCGCGCCATGTTGACCGGGCCCTTGACCTGAAAGAACCGGCCCTTGTGGTCGAGCGGCCGCACCTTGTCGGTGTCGATGAACCGGCCGGTGGCCTTGTCGGCGACGAGCGCGCCGTCATCCCAGCAATCCCACAGCCCGCGCACCACGTCGACAAACTCCTGGGCGCGCTCGTAGCGCAATTCGTGCTCGATGTGCTCGTCGCGGTTGAAGTTCAGCGCCGCCTTGGCGTTGGAGCTGGTCACCACGTTCCACGCGGCGCGGCCGCCGCTGATATGGTCGATCGAGCCAAAGATTCGGGCGACGTTGAACGGCTCGGAAAAGCTGGTCGACACGGTCGCGCCGAGCCCGATATGGGTGGTCGAGGCGCTCAGCACCGTGATCAACGTCGTCGGCTCGAAGCGGCACATGAACGACGGGTGGTCGGTCGGCTCCATCACCATCGAATCGGAGATGAACAGCAGGTCGAACTTGCCGCGCTCGGCGATCTCGGCGATTTCCTGGATCACCGGCAATTCCATGTGGCTGGTCGCGGCGCCCTCGTAGCGCCAGCCGGCCGAGTGGTTGCCGGTCCCGAGGACGAACACGCCGAGATGCATCTGACGCGGGGCAACACTCATCGACCGGAACTCCTTGCGAGCCCCTCGGCGGCGGGTGCGATCCTTGCATTTCGCCGGTGGGGCGGCACTATCGGCTGCGAAAATAGCATGAGGAGCGCCGGTATGACCGCAGCCGAAACCGCATTGCTCGCACGATTATTCGACGAGGCGCGCACGTTCTCGTACTGGCGGGAACAGCCGGTCGAGCGGTCCGAGATCGAGGCGGCGTTCGCGCTCGCCTTTCTCGGCCCGACCAGCGCCAATTGCGAGCCGATGCGGCTAGTGCTGGTGTCCAGCCCGGAGGCGAAGGAGCGCCTGTTGCCCTGCGTGTCGTCGGGAAATTTCGACAAGGTGCGCACCGCGCCGGTGACCGCGATCGTCGCCTACGACCTGAACTTCTTCGAGGAATTGCCGCGGCTGTGGCCGATTTCCGACGCGCGCGGCTGGTTCACCTCCAACGCCGCCTTCGCCGAGGAGACGGCATTGCGCAATTCGTCGCTGCAAGGCGCCTATTTCATCATGGCGCTGCGGTCAAAGGGGCTCGATTGCGGGCCGATGTCGGGGTTCGACCCGGCCAAGGTCAACGCGGCGTTTTTCGCCGACACCAGCTGGCGGGCGAATTTCCTGATGAATATCGGCTACGGCGACCGCGACCGCCTGCACCCCCGCCTCCCCCGCCTGGCGTTCGGCGAAGCGGCGCGGTGGGAATAGGCGACTTCTCTAGGTGTCATTCCGGGGCGTCCTGGCGCATCGCGGTGCGCCACCCGGCAGGCGCGCATACGCGCCGAGAGGGGCGGCGAACCCGGAACCCATTTTCCAGAGACCGGTGTTCCTGGGTTCCGGGTCTGACCCTGCGGGCCATCCCGGAATGACTATCTGTCCAGGGTCTATGCCACCGTCGATCGCGGGGTCGGGACGATGCGAGTGACGACCATCTTCTCGCGGTCGAGGCATTCGGGCACGCGCGGCGCGATCTTGGTCTTCCAGTGGTCGGTGTCGTAGACCGCCTTGTACAATGCCTCGCGCTGCGCCTCGCTCTCGAACCGGCGCAGCCAGACATATTTCGACTCGTCGGTCTCGCCGCGAAAGCTGCCGGTGATGACCATGCCCTTCGACACCTGGAACGGGATGATCTCCTCCTCCATGATCTTGACCCATTCGTCCATCTTGCCGGGACGGACGTGGTATTGGCGCAGTTCATAGAAAGCCATTTTCAGTCTCCGATGGTGATGCGTCACAGTCGTGCGATCAGAACCCGATTTTGGTGAAAAAGCGATTTTCCGGGCGCGGCAGGCCGAGGTTTTCGCGCAACGTCTTGCCCTCGTATTCGCGGCGGAACAGGCCGCGCCGCTGCAGTTCGGGCACCACCCGGTCGACGAACTCGTCGAGCCCGCCCGGCACCCACGGGAACATGATGTTGAACCCGTCGCAGGCGTCGCCGTAAAGCCATTCCTCCATCTGGTCGGCGATCGTCGCCGGGGTGCCAACCATCGCGAGGCCGCCATAGCTGCCGGCGATCCGCGCCAGCTGCCGCACCGTCAGATTGTCGCGGCGGGCGCGGGCGATGACGCGTTCGCGGCCGCTTTTCGAGGCGTTGCTCTCGGGGATGTCGGGGAGCGGCGCGTCGAGTTCGAACAGCGAGGCGTCGCAGCCGAGCGCGATCGACAACGAGGCGATGCCGCTATCGGGATGCACGCGGCTGTCGAGCAGCGCGCGCTTCGCCCGCGCCTCCTCCACCGTGTCGCCGACGACGACCAGGCAGCCGGGTAGGATTTTGACGTGATCGGGGTCGCGCCCCGCCGCTTTCGCGCGGCCCTTGATATCGGCGTAGAGGCGCTGGGCGTCGGGGAAATTGCCACCGCTGGCGAACACCATCTCGGCGGTTTCGGCGGCGAGCTGACGGCCGGCGTCGGACGCCCCGGCCTGGACGATGACCGGCCAGCCCTGGATCGGCCGGGCGATGTTGAGCGGTCCCCGCACCGACAGGAATTCGCCCTTGTGGTCGAGCACGTGCATCCGCTCGGGATCGAAATAGAGGCCCTCGTCGACATCGCGGACAAAGGCATCGTCGGCCCAGCTATCCCACAACCCGGTGACGACATCGAAGAACTCGCGCGCGCGGCGATAGCGCTCGCCGTGCTCCATGTGCTCGGTCAGCCCAAAATTGAGCGCCGCGTCGGGGTTCGAGGTGGTGACCAGATTCCACCCGGCACGACCGCCGCTGATATGGTCGAGCGAGGCGAACCGACGCGCGATCATGTAGGCCGGCTCGAACGTCGTCGAGGCGGTGGCGATCAGCCCCAAATGCTCGGTCACCATCGCCAGGACCGGCAGCAGGGTTAGCGGATCGAACGAGGTCACCGTGGCGCTGCGCTTCAACGCCGCCATCGGCATGTTGAGCACGGCCAGATGGTCGGCCATGAACCAGGCGTCGAAGCGGCCGCGCTCCAGGGTCTGGGCAAAGCGGATCAGGTGCTTCAGGTTGAAATTCGCGTCCGGATAGGCGCCGGGGTAACGCCACCAGGCGGTATGGATGCTGACCGGGCGCATAAACGCGCCGAGCCGCAATTGGCGTGATGCACTCATCGCTGCCGCAGCCCCATGCTGGTGTCGATCCCGTGAGCCGATCGCGGCGACCCTGGATCAGATCGCCGTCTCATTCAAGATATCCGATCGCCGCTTCAATTTCCCGGTTGCGTCCGAGGCAGCCGGCTCCGCACTCTGCCTAAACAATGGACACTTCAGCATCGACGGGCGGGGCAGCGAGGGTCGGCCTACTCAGCATCAGCTCGCGGCAATGGCTGATCCTGCTGACCGTGCAATTGTCGACCCTGCTGTTCGGCATGACGATCACGCTCGCCAACGTGGTGTTGCCGCAAATCCGCGGCGCCTTGTCGGCGACCCAGGACGAGATCGCCTGGGTCATCACCCTGAACCTGGTGGCGACCGCGGTGGCGACGCCGATGACCGGCTGGCTGGCGAGCCGGCTCGGCTGGCGCGGGGTCATGTTCGGCGGGGTCGGCGGGTTCACGATCTGCTCGTTTCTGTGCGGCCTCGCCAACAGCCTGGAGGCGCTGGTGCTGTACCGCGTCGGCCAGGGCATGTTCGGCGCGCTGATCATGCCGATGGGGCAGGCGATCGTCCTGGCGACGTTTCCGCGCGAGTTGCACGCGACGGTGATGGTGATCTGGGGGTTCGGCAGCGTCGTCGGCCCGGTGGTCGGCCCGGTACTGGGCAGCATGATCGCCGAGACCTACAACTGGCGCGCGGTGTTTTTCATGATCGTACCGCCCGGCATTCTCGCGATGGTGTTCATCTGGTTCTCGCTGTCGCGCTATACCGAGCGCACCGCGACCCGGCTCGACTGGACCGGTTTTATCGCCTTGTCGGTGGCGATCACTGGGGTGCAATTGATGATCGACCGCGGCCAGCGGCTCGATTGGTTCGAATCGCCCGAAATCGTGCTCGACGCCGTGGTGGCCGGGATCGCGTTCTGGATCTTCGCCGCGCACAGCGTGACCTCGCCGCACCCGTTTCTCGACCCGCGGCTATTGCTCAACCGCAATTTCGCGATCGGGCTGGTAATCGCGTTTTTCATGGGGATGCTCGCGTTCACCAGCCTGGTGCTGTTTCCCGGGCTGTTGCACGATCTGCGCGGTTATCCCGACAGCGCGATCGGCGCGCTATTGGCGGCGCGCGGGTGCGGCAACTGGGTGGCGTTTCTGGTCGTCGTGCCGTTCAGCCGGCGCTTTCCGCGCCTGTCGGTCGCCTGCGGGCTGGGGGCGCAGGCGTTCGCCGGCTGGTCGATGGCCCAGCTCGACATCAATCTGTCGAGCTTCGACGTGTTCTGGACCAATGCGCTGCAGGGTTTCGGCTTTGGCCTCGCGTTCACGCCGATGACGGTGCTCGCCTTCGCCACGTTGCGCACCCACCAGATCACCGAGGCGTCGGGAGTGTTCACGCTAGTGCGCAATTTCGGCTCCAGCCTGTTCATCTCGGTCGCGGTGGTCATGCTGGTGCGCTCGACCGCGGCGAACTACGCGCGGATGACCGAATACATCAACCCCTACAACAGGGCGCTGGTGTTTCCGGGACTGCCCGACGCGTGGGATACCGGGACCCTCGGCGGGCTGATGCGGCTGACCAACGAGATCCAGCGGCAGGCGATGATGATCGGCTATATTAACGCCTTCTATCTGCTGGCCTGCACCGCGGCGGCGGCGATGCCGCTGGTCTGGCTGATGCGCACCCGGCCGGCGACGTTGGGGGCGCCTTGAGAACAACATCCGCCGCTCTTCCCGACGCTTGACCTGAATCAAGGAGCGCGGGCGCCGCTTCCGATAGTCCGTCGATGGGCGCCGCGCGGAGCGGCGTCGGCGACTGAAAGGCGGAACCGCCGATGGCTACCATCTTCGTGCCGCTGGTCGAGGAGATGACGGAGTGGGGGGTTCTCGACGCGGCGTTGCGGGTCGCGGGGCCCGGTGTCGGGCATATACGCGCGGTGTTCGTCGGCTCCGATGGCGAAATGCCCTCGGCATCGGGGGCCGGTGACCGGGCCGCGAGCGCCGCGCGGCAGGCGCGTTTCGACGAATGGCGCGCGCGAAACCGGGTTCCCGGCCCGTCAGGCGATCGCCGCGACGGCGGTTTCGCGACCTGGTCCGTCGCCGATGGCGATATCGAGGCGGTGGTCGCCCGCCTCGCGCGGGTCAGCGATATTACCGTCGTGCCGCGGCTGACGCCGCAATCCCCCCTGGTGCATCGCTGTTTCGACGCGGCGCTGTTCGGCGGCGGACACCCGGTTCTGGTCGTGCCCGAAACGCCGCCGGCCGATCTGACCGACCACATCATGATCGCGTGGAATGGCAGCCTCGAGGCCAGCCGTGCCGTGATGGGGACGATGCCGCTGCTCCACCGGGCCGGGCGCGTATCGATTTTCAGCGCGCCCGAACCTGACGGCGACACCCTCGCCCCGGCGGATCTCGCGGAGTTTCTCGCGTCGCACGGCATCGACAGCGAAACGGTGGAGCGTCCGCGCGACAAGCTGAGGATCGGCGCCGCGTTGGTCGACGCGGCGGTGCGACGGAAGGCGACGCTGATCGTCATGGGCGGCTATACCCATAGCCGCGTGCGGGAGGGTTTTTTCGGCGGCGCGACCCGACATCTGCTGGTGTACGGGCTGCTCCCGCTATTGATGAGCCACTGACGGCTTCGTCGGGAAGCGCTCGCCAGGGACCGTGCGCCAGGGACCGTATGGGGGCCAATTGGGGCCTACGTGATTTCCCGTACGGACAAATGCGAATTTTCACGCCGACCCAGCGGCCCGAATATCGCGGCATCGCAATCGACCTTGAACCGAGGGAGCGAGCCATGCCGCGGGATTACGAAGCAGAAATCGCCGCCTTTATCCGCGCCAAGGGCGTCACGCGCTGCCCGACCGTGTGCCTGGTGCCGACCCAGGGATCGACCGATCCGGCCGACCGCGCGGCCCTGCGCCGCCGTACCGAGCATCGCGAGGCGCTGCGGCAGGAAAAGGCCAGGGAGATTTGGGCACGCGGCATCACCGCCGCTTAGCGCGAAGTTGGGATGGGTAGAATCGCTCTCACATTATCGCTTCCCCCGGACTTGTTCCGGGGGTCCACGCATCCTTTCAAGCGCTTCGTGGATGGCCGGATCAAGTCCGGCCAAGGCGATTGTTTGCGGTCGGGTCACTCAACCTAGAACCGGTCTAGCGCGAAGGGCCTGAACGCAGTCATTTGGGAATGAAGGCTGGAACCAGGGGCTTGCGGACCCGCACGACGGCGGCGTCTCCCGGGTCCGGCGCGATCGTGAAGCCAAGCGCGCGGCACATCTCCAGCATCGGCCGGTTCTCGCGCAGAACCGCCCCGACCAGTTCACCGATGCCGCCCAGGCTTGCGATCTCGACCAGGCGGCTCATCAACACATAGCCGACGCCGCGCCCCTTCCAGTCGCTGCGCACCGCGATCGCGTACTCGGCGCTCTGCCGGTCCGGGTCGGCGGAGAAGCGGGCGATACCCAGCACCATGCCGTCGTGCTGCGCCACCAGCGCCATCTCGCGGTCGTAGTCGATCTGCGTCAGCCGCGCCGCGAGCGCGTGGGTGAGATCGCGGATCGGGCTGAAAAACCGCAAGCGCAGGTCCTCGGGGTTCATATGGCTCGCGAGATCGTGCAATAGCGGTTCGTCTTCCGGCCGCAGCGGGCGCAATTGCACGAGTGTGCCGTCGCGCGTCCGCCGCGCGCTTTCGAGATGCTTCGGATAGGGCGCGATGGCGAGGCGCGCGGCGCCCGCCAGGGTCGACGTGGCGATTCGTATGCGCGTGTCGAGCGCGACGATTCCGGCCTCGTCCGCCAGCAGCGGATTGATGTCGAGCTCGCGTATCTCGGCATGGTCGGCGGCGAGCTGACCGACCCGGATCAGCACCTCGGCGACGGCGTCGATCGCGGCGGCCGGCTTGCCCCGGTAGCCCTGCAGCAGATGCCAGATTCGAGTCTGCGCCATCTGTCCGCGCGCCAGCAACAGATTGAGCGGCGGCAGCGCGATGGCGCTGTCGCGGACGATCTCGACCGCGGTGCCGCCCTGGCCGAACACGACGACCGGGCCGAAAACCGCGTCCTCGCTGAGCCCGACCAACAGCTCGATCGCCGCCGGGCGTCGGATCATCTGTTGCACGGTGACCCCGTCGATCCGGGCGTCGGGTCGCGCCGCCCGTACCCGCGCGATCAACGCCATCGCCGCGCCGCGCACGCTCGCGGCGTCGGCGAGGCCGAGAGCGACGCCGCCCACATCGGTCTTGTGGGTGATGTCGGGCGAGCGGATTTTCAGCGCGACGGGAAAGCCGATCGCGGCCGCCTCGATCGCCGCCGCTTCGGGATCGATCGCGTCTCGGGCGAGCGGTTGCGGGATGCCGTAAGCGGCGAGCACTCCCGCCGCCTCTTCGGGGTCGAGCCAGGAACGCTCCCCATGAAGCGCGTTCGCGATGATCGTCCGCACCGCCGCGACGTCCGGCTCGAACGGATCGGGCCGCGCCGGCGGGCTCTCCAGCAACAGCGCCTGATTGCGCTGGTATCTGACGCGATGGAGAAAGCCGGATACCGCCGCCTCGGGCGAATCGTAGGTCGGGATGCGCGCGGCGCTGAAGCGGCCGCGGGCCGGCGCGGCCGATTGCTCGCCCAGCCAGGCGGTGAAGACATTGCGGCCGCGCAAGGTATCCCGCGGCGCCGCCGACACGGTGTCGATCACGGCCCGTGCCGCATCCTCGGGCTCGGCCAGCGCGGTCGGGCAATTGAGGACCAGAAACGCGTCGATGCCGCGGTCGGCGAACAGAATCTCGAGCGCGGCGCCGTAGCGCGCTCCCGACGCGTCGCCGATGATGTCGACGGGGTTGCCGCGGCTCCAGGTCGGCGGCAAGACCTGATCGAGCCGCTCGATTGTTTCCGCGGTCAACGACGCCAGCCGACCTCCCGCCGCTTCGAGCGCGTCGGTCGCGAGCACCCCGGCGCCGCCGCCATTGGTCACGACCGCGAGCCGGTCGCCATTTTGCGCGCGGGTCAGCGCCAGGGTCTCGGCGGCGTCGAACAGCTCGGCCATCGTGCCGACGCGCAGCATGCCGGCGCGACGGAAGGCGGCGTCGTAGACCGCGTCGCTGCCGGCGAGCATGCCGGTATGCGAGGCCGCCGCCCGCGCGCCCGCGATCGAGTGCCCGGCCTTGAGCACCAGCACCGGCTTGGCGCGGGCGGCGGCGCGCGCCGCCGACATGAATTTGCGGCCGTGCGTGATCCCCTCGACGTAAAGCAGGATCGCGCGGGTATCGGGGTCGGCGGCGAGGTAGTCGAGCATGTCGCCGAAATCCACGTCGGCCATGTCGCCCAGCGAGACGACGTGCGAAAACCCGATGTGGCGCGGTGCCGCCCAGTCGAGCATCGCCGTGACCATCGCCCCCGACTGGCTGACAAAGGCGATATCGCCCGGCGGCGGCGCGATATGCGAGAAACTGGCGTCGAGCCCGATCCGCGGCACCATGATGCCGACGCAATTGGGTCCCACCAGCCGCAACAGGTGGGGTCGCGCCGCGTCGAGGGCGGCCTGCTGCAGGGCGCGGCCGGCATTGCCCAATTCGCCGAACCCGGCGGTGATGACCACCGCCGCCTTGGTGCCCCTGTCGCCGAGCGCGGCGATGATCTCCGGGATCGTATCACGCGGCGTCGCGATGACCGCGAGGTCCGGCGCGACCGGCAATGCCGCCACGTTAGCGTAGACCGGCATCCCGTCGAGGGTGCGAAGACGCGGGTTCACCAGCAGCAATTCGCCGCGGAACCCGGCGCGGCTCAGGTTGCGCCGCACGACGGCGCCGACCGAGCCGGCTCGGTCGGTGGCCCCGATCAGCGCGACCGAGCGCGGCTGGAACAGCTTGTCGAGATTGCGAACGGACATTTAGGCCCCGATCTGGCAGTGCCCGATTTGGCAAGTCCCGGCCTGGTCGCGACCCCGACCATGCCATCGCGGCGAGGCATGTGCGTCGACGCGGATCAACGCCGCTCGCGGGGGCTTCGCCGTTACCGGCTCGGCGGCGGCTGCAGGCCGGCGGCAAGACCCAACCTGATCAGCTCCGACAGGCTGCGAGCCCCCATCTTGTCCATGATTCGCGCGCGGTGGACCTCGACCGTGCGCGGGCTGATCGCGAGGTCATAGGCGATCGATTTGTTGGGCAGCCCGGCGAGCAGCCCCTGCAATACCTCGGCTTCGCGCGGGGTCAGCAGCGCCACCCGCGCCGCCGCGGTCGCCGCCATCGGATCCTGGTCGCGGGGTGCGGCAAGCGCGGCCAAGGCGACCTCGGCGCTGCTGATGATCGTTCCCACGGCAAACGGCTTTTCGATAAAGTCGATCGCGCCCGCTTTCATCGCCCGCACCGCCAGCGGCACGTCGCCATGGCCGGTGATCACGATCAGCGGAAAGCTGAACTGGCGCTCGATCAAGCGTTGCTGCAATTCCAGCCCGTCCATCTCGGGCATCCGTATATCCGCGATCAGGCATCCGGGGCGCAACGTCGGCGCGGCGGCGAGGAACTCCGGCGCCGACGCGAAGGTTCCCACCGTGTACCCGCTGGTCTCCAGCAGCACCGAGAGCGAGTCGCGCACGGCCTCGTCGTCGTCGACGATATAAATCAGCCGGTCAGTCGGCACGGCCATCCTCCTCGGCGCGCATCGTCGGAAGCGTGATTCGGAACACCGCGCCGCCTCGCGGCCCCGGCGCGGTCGTCAGGCGGCCGCGATGCGCCTCGACGATCTCGCGGCAGATCGACAGGCCGAGGCCCATGCCGGTCTTTTTCGTCGTGACGAAGGGTTGGAACAGCCGCTCCGTCAGCTCGGGCGAGATGCCCGGTCCGGAATCCGCGACGGTGACCTCGTTCAGATTCCCCAGCGCGCGGGTGGCGATGACCAGCTCGCGCCGATCGGATTCTTCCATGGCTTCGATCGCGTTACGCGCGAGATTGAGCACGACCTGCTGGATCTGGACCCCATCGGCCAGCACCGCCGGCAGCGCGCGGTCGAGTTCGAGCGTCAGTCGGACACCCGATTGCCGCGCCTCCACCAGCGCCAGGGCGAGCGCCTCCTCGACCAGCTTGTTGAGGTTTTCGGAGCGGCGCTCGGTTTCGCCCTTGCTGACGAATTGCCGCAACTGGCGGATCACCCCGCCGGCGCGCTCGGCCTGTGCCACCGCCCGTTGCAACAGCCCGCCGACCCGCTCGGTCGATTCCGGCGTGTGTTCGAGCATGTGGCGCGCCGCCTCGAGATAATTGACCACCGCCGTCAGCGGCTGGTTCAGCTCGTGCGCCATGGTCGAGGCCATCTGGCCCATCACGCTGAGGCGGGAGGCGTGCAGCAGTTCAGCCTGGAGATCCTGGATGCGCCGCTCCGCTTGTTGCTGCCCGGTTAGGTCGCGCACGAAGCCGGTGAAAAACCGGGCCTTGCCAAAGCCGAACTCGCCGATTTCGAGCTCCATCGGAAAGGTTTCGCCGTTCTTGCGCAAGCCGACGACGACACGGCCGATGCCGATGATCCGGCGCTCGCCGGTGGTCAGATACCGCTTTAGATAGCCGTCATGTCCCTCGCGGTAGGGCGACGGCATCAGCAGGTTGACGTTGTGGCCGACCGCTTCCGCCTCGGTGTAGCCGAACAGCCGCTCCGCGGCGGGGCTGAACGACTGGATCAGCCCGCTGTCGTCGATGACGACGATTCCGTCCGGCACGGTGTCCAGCATCGAGCGCAGCCGCAATTCGCTTTCCCGCCGCGCCAGCTCGGCGGCCTTTCTCGCGCTGATGTCGCGGATGATGCCGACGAAAATGGGCTCGTCATTGGCCTTCGCTTCGCCGACCAGCAGGTCCATCGGGAAAATCGAGCCGTCCTTGCGGCGCCCGGCGACCTCGCGCCCGATCCCGATGATCTTCTTCTCGCCGCTGTCCAGGTAATTCGCCAGACTGTCGTCATGCGCCCCGGCGTACGGCTCGGGCATCAGGATCTTGACGTTGCGCCCGATCAACTCCGCCGAGGCATAGCCAAAGAGCCGTTCGGTCGCCTTGTTGACCGATCTGATCGCGCCGCGACGGTCGATCACGACGATCGCGTCGAGCGTGGCCTCGACGACGGCCCGGAACAGCCCGTCATCATCGCCCGCTTGCGGGCGAGGTGATCCGCTTGATCCCGCCTCGGAGGGCGGACGGTCGATTGCCATCAAACGCCTGTGCGTCCTCGGCGGTGGCCGCCCGATCTGTCGGACGTCCTCCGCTGTCGGGGCACAATAACACCGACGCGCGGTTTGTTGATCGAGATCAAAGCGCACACCCGGCTCTCGGGCGACGCTGCGGCGAGCAGCGGGAGATTCCGAGATGAACGCGGCCGATGTCATGACAAGCCCGGTGATCAGCGTGACGCCGCAGGCGACCATCGTCGAGGCGGCGCAGCTGATGCTGCGCCACCGCATCAGCGGGCTGCCGGTGATCGACGCGACCGGCGCGGTGGTCGGCATCGTCACCGAAGGCGACCTGCTGCGCCGGGCCGAAATCGGCACCGAGCGGCGGCGCCGGCGTTGGATCGAGCTGCTGATCGGTCCCGGTCGCCTCGCCCGCGACTACGTCGAAGGGCATGGGCGCAGGGTCGGCGAGGTGATGAGCCAGACCGTCGCCACAGTCGCGCCGGGGGATACGTTGGAGGACATCGTCCGCCTGATGGAGCAACATCACGTCAAGCGCCTCCCGGTGATCGAGGACGGGCGCCTGGTCGGCATCGTCAGCCGCGCCAATCTCGTCCGCGCCCTGGTGCGCAGCCTGACGCGGCCGGCCACGACCGCCGCCAAGGGCGCACTCGGCGACGCCGATATCCGCGACCGCATCCTCGCCGAGATCGGCAAGCAACCGTGGGGACCACGCTTCAACATCGACGTGACCGTCACCGATGGCATCGCCGAGCTGTATGGCACGATCACCGACGACCGCGAGCGGCTGGCGTTGCGCGTCGCCGCGGAAAACGCCCCGGGGGTCACATCCGTGCGCGATCACGTCATCTGGGTGGAGCCGACTTCCGGCTTGGTCGTCGAGGCGCCCCAAACCGACGCGAATGTACGCTGACGGCCGGCGCCGACAATCGTACGATGGGTTGCTGGATCCTCGCTAAGAGCCCTCTCTCGCCGAGATACATCGGGGAAAGCGCGAGGCTGGTCGGAGCCCCCGATGGACAAGAAAACCCACATAAATTTCTGGTACGTGATCGTGGCGATCCTTGGGATGCTGCTGTTCCAGAGCCTTTACCTGCAAACGACGAAAACTACCGCGATCCCCTATAGCCGCTTTCAGAGCCTGTTGAACGATGGCCAGGTCGCCGAGATCGGGATCGGCCCCAATCACATCCGCGGCACGCTCAAGAAGGCGCAAACCGACGGGCTCAAGGATTTCGTCACGACCCGGGTCGAGCCGGACCTCGCCGCGTCCCTGGATAAGTACGCCGTCGTCTATACCGGACTCGTCGAGAGCAACTGGATCCGCGACGTGCTGTCCTGGATCCTCCCCGCGATCATCTTCGTCGGGATCTGGATGTTCGCGATCCGCCGCATGGGCCAGGGCGGCCTCGGCGGGTTGATGGCGGTCGGCAAGAGCAAAGCCAAGGTCTATGTCGAGAAGGACACCAAGGTCACCTTCGCCGATGTCGCCGGCGTCGACGAGGCGAAGGAAGAACTGATCGAGGTCGTCAACTTCCTCAAGGACCCGCAAAGCTATGGTCGGCTCGGCGGGCGCTCGCCCAAAGGGGTGCTGCTGGTCGGCCCACCGGGCACCGGCAAGACCCTGCTCGCCCGCGCCGTCGCCGGCGAGGCGGGGGTGCCGTTCTTTTCGATCTCCGGCTCGGAATTCGTCGAGATGTTCGTCGGCGTCGGCGCCGCCCGGGTTCGCGACCTGTTCGAGCAGGCGCGCCAGCATGCCCCCGCGATCATCTTTATCGACGAGCTGGACGCGCTCGGCCGCGCCCGCGGACCCTACGCCGCCACCGGCGGACAGGACGAGAAGGAGCAGACCCTGAACCAGCTTCTGGGCGAGCTGGACGGCTTCGACCCGTCGAGCGGCCTGGTCTTGCTGGCTGCCACCAATCGGCCCGAGATCCTTGACCCGGCATTGCTTCGCGCCGGGCGCTTCGATCGCCAGGTGCTGGTCGACCGGCCCGACAAGAAAGGCCGCGAACAGATCCTGGCGGTGCATCTGAAGAAGGCGAAACTCGGCGCCGACGTGATGCCGGAAGCGATCGCGGCGATGACGCCCGGCTTCACCGGCGCGGACCTGGCGAACCTGGTCAACGAGGCGGCGCTGCTCGCCACCCGGCGCAACGGCGAAGCGGTGACGATGGCCGATTTCACCAACGCGATCGAACGGATCGTCGCCGGCCTGGAAAAGCGCAACCGCCTGCTCAACCCGTTCGAACGGCAGACCGTCGCCTATCACGAGCTTGGCCATACGATCGTGGCGCTGGCGCTGCCCGGTACCGATGCGGTGCACAAGGTATCGATCATCCCGCGTGGCGTCGGCGCGCTCGGATACACGATCCAGCGCCCGACCGAGGATCGCTATCTGATGACCCGCCGCGAGCTCGAGCAGAAGATGGCGGTGCTGCTGGGCGGCCGCGCCGCCGAGCTGCTGGTGTTTGGCGAATTGTCCACCGGGGCCTCCGACGATCTCGCCCGGGCGACCGACATCGCCCGTGCCATGGTGCTGCGCTACGGCATGAGCGAGGCGCTGGGCAGCGTCGCCTATGACCGCGACCGCTCGCCGTTTCTGCAGCCGAATTTTCCGATGCCGCAGGAGCGCACGTACAGCGAGGACACCGCGCGAGCGGTGGATGCCGCGGTGCGCACGCTGGTCGACGCCGCCTTGCGCCGCGCCTCCGCGGTGCTCGAGCGCAACCGCGCGGCGCTCGATCGCGCGGCGGCGGCGTTGCTCAAGACCGAGACGTTGGACGAGGCCGAGATCGGGCGGCTGAAGCAGGAGATCTTGACGGATCAGGATGCCCTCGCCGGCCCCGTGGCGGATGCCGGCGCCAGGGATCGCGCGCGCGCCACCGCGGCGCCTTGAAGCGGCGACGGTTACCTCTGCCACAGGATCAGCGGCAGCTCGGCGGGCACATTGACCCCGGCGAACGCCGGCGCGACCCGGATCGTATAATCTTCACGGGGCCGGCCGGCCGGTATGGCGGCGGCATAGAGGTAGGCATTGGCGCCGCCCGGGACCGGCGCGCCGCGGTTCATGGCGACGACCACCGCCGGCCCGTCGCCGAGGGGTTCGGCATAGAGCTCGGCGCGGACCTCGTCGACGCCGATGTCGCCGAGATAGATCGGCGTCGAAAACCGCCACTCGCCGTCGGTCTGGACCACCGCCGGCTCGCCGATATGCACGCGCGGCCAGCCCCGCCGCAATCGACATTCCCAGTCGCGCATGCCCGTCGCCGCCGCGCAATCGTCGGCGACGCGACGGCGGTATTCGCTCGCCGCCGGCAGATAGAGCCGCTCGATATAGTCCAGCACCATGCGGTTGCTGCTGTAGGCGGGGGTCAATCGGGACATGCTGCGGCGGATGCGAGACAGCCAGGCGCGGGGTAGCCCAGTCCCGTCGCGCGCGTAAAATTCCGGCGCGACCTCGTTTTCGAGGATGTCCAGCAGCGCCGCCGCGTCGCGACGATCCCGCGCGGAATCGTCGAGCGAGTCGCCGTCGCCGACGGCCCAGCCGGTGCCCGGGTCGTAGGCCTCCTCCCACCAGCCGTCGAGCACCGAGAGGTTGAGGCCGCCATTGACCAGCACCTTCATCCCGCTGGTGCCGCAGGCCTCCCACGGGCGGCGCGGTGTGTTGATCCACACATCCACCCCCTGGACCAGCTCCTCGGCCAGGTACAGGTCGTAATCCTCGAGAAAGACAACGCGCGGCCGCAATTCGGGCTGTCGCGCGAAGGCGATCCACTCTTGGATCATGCGCTTGCCCTCGGCATCCGCCGGGTGGGCCTTGCCGGCGATGACGAGCTGCGCGGGCCGTCGCGGATCGGTCAGCAGGCGGCCCAGTCGCGCGGTGTCGCGGAGCAGCAGGTTCGGGCGCTTATAGAGGGTGAACCGGCGGGCGAAACCGAGCGTCAGGATGTTGGGATCGAGCACCTGCCCGGCCGCGGCGACAACCTGCGGCGAGTGACCGCGCGCGGCGAGATGCCGTGCCAGCCGGCGTCGCGCGTTGTCGACCAGGGCTTCCCGGCCGGCGCCGCGCATCGCCCATAATTCGTCGTCGGAGAGGCCGGCGATCTGGTCGACCAGCGTGTCCGGCGCGCAGCGCCAGCGCTCCTTGCCGCAGGCGGCGGTCCACAACCGGTCGGCGGCGGGCGCATCCCAGGTCGGGACGTGGACGCCGTTGGTCACATGGCCGACCGGCACCTCGGCCTCGGGCCAGCGCGGGAACAGCGGCCGAAAGATGCGGCGGCTGACGGTTTCGTGCTGACGGCTGACGGCGATGCTGCGCGCCGCGCCGCGCATCGCCAGATAGGCCATGTTGAATGGCTCGTCGCGATTCCCGGAGCCGGCATGGCCGAGCGCCAGAAGCTCGGCGAGCGGCACGCCAGTCTCGCGGACGATGCCGTCGAGAGCGCGCGCATAGGTCGCGATCAGCGCCCCGGAAAAGCGATCGAAGCCGGCATCGACGGGCGTGTGGGTGGTGAAGATATTGCCGGCGCGGGTGGCCCAAAACGCCTCCCAGAACGATCGGCCCGACCGGCGCTGGAGACAGCGCGCCCGCTCGATCACGACAAAGGCGGCGTGCCCCTCGTTCAAATGACAGATCTCGGTATCGGGGGCGACCGCCTCGACCACCCGCCAGCCGGCGATCCCGAGCACCAGCTCCTGCAGCAACCTGAGTTCGGCGCCCGCCTCGTAGAGCCGGCCGGTGATGCCGCGATCGGCCGGGGTGTTGACCGGATTGTTGGCGTCGAGCAAATAGAGCCAAACGCGCCCGGCCTGCGCCCGCCACACCCGCAGGGTCAGGGTGCGCCCCGGCAGGTCGAGCGGGATGTGCAGCCAACCGCCGTCGGGACCGCGCGCCGGGCGGATCGGCAGCATGCCCGGATCGTTGGACGGATAGCTTTCGTGTTGCCAGCCGCCGGCGTCGATCGCCTGTCGAAAATACCCCTGGCTGTACAACAACCCGATGCCGATCGTTGGCACGCCGAGGTCGCTCGCGGTCTTGAGGTAGTCTCCGGCCAGGACGCCGAGTCCGCCGGCGTAAAGCGGCAAGGCCTCGCCGAGCCCGTATTCCATGCTGAAATAGGCGACGCCCTTGAGCGCGGCATTGCCATAGGTCGATCCGAACCAGCCGGGATCGCTCAAATAGGAACCGCGCGCCCGTGCCAGGCGCCGCAGCTCGGCGGCGAAAAGCGGGTCCGCCGCGAGCGCGCGGAGCCGATCCGGCGAGATGTCCTGAAGCAGAACCCAGGGGTCGTGCGTCCGTTCCCAGGTTTCGGCGTCGATCCGCCGCCAAAGCGAGTCCGCCTCGTGGCTCCAGGTCCAGCGCAGGTCGAGGGCGAGATCGCGCAGCGCGGCGAGCCCGTCGGGAAGATCGACCGGCGAGAGGTCTGCCATGGCGCTCCGCTTTTACCGCGATTTCGCCAGGCGCGGTCGGAATCGTCCCAGCACCGGGATCAGGCCCCCGCCAGCGGCGGCGAGCCGCTCACGACAGCTTCCAGGTCCCGTCGGGCTGCACGCAGCTGGTCAGGACATAACGGTCGGACGGTCTTACCTTGTCCGGCGGGCTCATTCGGTATTCGATTTCCTCGCACCGGCGTCCGTCGCGCGTCAGGGTTTTGAGGATCGTGATCAAACCGGAATTGCCGCTCTCGGGGTTGTTCCAAGACACCGACGTGGCGGCGGCCTTGTTGTGGACCCGCTGAGCGAGCGTGACCTTGATCATATCAAGATCGCCCCGCGTCAACGTGACATTGGTCTCCCACGTCGGTCCCAGCATTTGCGCCTGGGCCGCCGCTGGGGCGGCCAGCGACAGGGCGATCAAGAGCGCGAATTTCAGCAGCGAGGGCATCGTGGTTCTCCGTGTCAGTATTTGAACGCGATTATACCCCCGCTAATGGGCGATCAGCACCGGCAGTGGGGCATCCGCCAGCACGCGCTGGGTAAAGCCGCCGAACACCCATTCCCTGAGCCGGTTATGGCCGTAGCCGCCCATCACCAGCAGTCCGGATTTCTCGGTCGCGGCGGCGAACAGGGTTTCGGCCGCCCCGCGAGAATTGGGCGTCAGCCGCTGCACGGTGGCCCGCAGACCATGCCAGGCTAGGCTGGTCACCAGCCGCTCCGCCTCGTCGCGGCGGCTGTCATCCTCGCCCACGGTCATGACGGTGATTTCCTTGGCATGAGCGAGCAGCGGCATCGCGGCGGCAACCGCGCGGGCGGCTTGCGGCGTCGGCTTCCAAGCGATCGCGATCCTGTCGGACATCGCCACCGATGGCGCGCTGGCGCTCGGGATCAGCAATGGCCGACCGGTCTCGAGCAGCACCGTTTCGAGGAGCGAGCGGGAAGCGGCGTCATCCGGGGCACCGCGCGGCACCACGATCAAATCGGCGGTCAGGCCGTAGGCGGCCGTCCACCGCGCTTCGTCACCGGTCTCGACGTGAAACTGCGCCGAGGGGTGGTGTTCCGCGCTGGTCGGCGCCAGCGCGATCGACAGGCGCTCGCGCGCCCAGAAATCGGTGAACTCGCGCCGCGTCTTGTCCGCACGCGTCTTGGCGTCCGCTTCCAACCGTTCGATCAGCCCGTCGAGCAGCATGCCGCCGGTCGCGTCGTTTGTCATCGCCACCGCGGCCTCCACCGGGTCGAGGCGCACGTGCAGCACGTCGATATGGGCCGCGAACGACCGAGCGACCTGCAATGCCGCGGCAAGATTCGCCGCGTCGGTTTGGTTACCGGTCGCCGGGACAAGGATGGTCTTGATCATCGGCTGTTCCTCTGCGGAGATACCGCTCTCTCCCGTGGCTCCGATTAAGGGCCAATGTCGGCGAGTCGGCATTGACCCATGTCAAGCGCGGTCAAACGCGGCCGGGGCGGGTTCACCTATAAGCCTGGTGCCCGACGATCCGGGCTTCCGCACCGGGCCGGTTGATCGCGCCGGCCAGCAGGTTGAATTTGACCTGGGTGACGCTGAGTTCGCGGAAATAATTGACCAGGTCGCCCCACGGGTCGTTCAGCCGGCCGATCCCCGAGATAAAGGCGACGACTCCCCCGATCTCGATCCTGCCCTCCAATACCCACCACCCGCCGAGGAGCAACGCCGCGATGATTTGCAGGTGGCTGCACAGGTTCATCAGGAAATTCATCGTGAACTTGAGCCCGAAGATTCGCATGTTGATGTTAAGCACGCGGTCGATGCGCGCGCCGGCCAGGCCCCGCTGGTCGCCGAGCTGCCTCGCCCCGATCATCTCGGCGCCGAGCTGACGCAGCAGCCAGACCCGCGCGCCGGTGCGGCGGTTCATCGCGCGCTGCATCAGCGGCACGAACACCATCTGCGGCAGGAATAGCGCCAGCGCGGCCGCTCCCATCCAGCGATCGAGATGGATGATGTAGGCGATCACCGTGACGAGGATGCCGGCCTGCAACAGCGGCTCGGAGATACTGGAACCGATAAATCCGCCGACCGGCTCGACCTCGGCGACGATCATCGAGACGGCGGTCCCTTGCGCGTCGGTCGTCACGCCGCGCGGGGCCGCGGACCTGATCGACGCGCTGATGCGCTGGCGCAAATCGCGCTTGGCGCGTTCGCTGACCCAGCTGCGATAGATGTTCAAACCCAGCTTCACCGCCCCTTGCGCCAGTACGGCGCCCGCGTAGGCGGCGCACAGCATCACCACGGTGCCGTATTCGCGGTTCTTGACGATGTCGTTGACCACGCGGCGCTGCAATTCGAGCGGGACGATTTCGAGCGCGAACACCGCGATCGTCAACGCCACGAGCGGAAGCTGATGGACCCAGTTGGTGGACACGATATAGCGGAACACGCTTGCCGGCAGCGCGCCTCCGACATCGTCGGTCGCGCCGCCGCCGCCCCGCCCGATCCCCGGGGCCGCATCGGGCGCGATCGCCATTAGCCGTGCCGCTTGAGGCCCGCGCGCACCGTCTCGACCAACCGCACGGCGGTAAACGGCTTTTCCAGGATCGTCGAGATGCCGAGCGCGGCGGCGTGTTCGGCGACACCGGGGTCGAGCCGGCCGGTGGTCAATACGGTCGGGGCGGAGACGCCCTCGCGGCGCAGCGCCGCGATGACGGCGAGCCCGTCCATTTCCGGCATGTGATGATCGACGATGAAGACGCCCGCCCGCCGGTGCCGATCATCGGCCAGCAACCTGACGCCGGAACCGTAAGCGAGGACCCGGTAGCCATAGCTTTCGAGCAGCACGCGCAGCGAATCGCAGACCCAATCATCATCATCCACGACGACGATCGGCTTTACGTCCGCGACGCTTTCCTTGGGACTCGGCGCCGCGCCGTTGTCGGGCGCTATCGCCGCTAAAATCGGGTGTCGGGTCACGATACCCTCCCCGGATGATGTGTCGCCGTCGCTGCTTCTAGGCCTCCGCGGCTGCTTCCAGGGCGCCCCGGTCGCGGAGCTCGATCCGGTGCGGATTGGGAATTGCGATGACCGCGTCGCGCTTGAAGTTGGACAACACGCGGCACACGGTCTCGATCGTCAGGCCGAGATAGTCAGCGATGTCGTTGCGCGACATCGTCAGATCGAGGGCTCGTTTCGAGTCGCGCCGCTCGGACATCTCGATCAGGAAACTCGCCACCCGTTCGCAGGCGGTCATCCGCCCCAGCAGCAGCATCCGCGTCTGCGCATGGGCGAGGTCGCGCAGGGTCATGTCGCACAAATTGCGCGCGAGCCGCGGGTTCTCGTCGATCACCCGTTCGGTCGCCCGGCGCGGGTAGCGCATGAGGATGACGTCGCCGACGGCCTCCGCCGAGTAGGTCCGCTCTCCCGTGTTGTCGAACCCGAAGCAGTCGCCGCCAAAGCAGAATTCGGCGATATGCCGCCGGCCGTCGGCCAGCAGCTTGCTGATCCGGACCGTGCCGGAGATCACCTGGTACCAGCAATCCGACGAGTCGTTCTCGGCGTAGATTTCGTCGTCGCGGGCAAAGCCGCGGCGCACGCCGATGCGCTCGAATGCGAGCAGCGCATCGAGCCGACCCGACCGCGCGATCGCCGCGTCCGCCAGCCCGCGATGATAAAGCCCGCCGCCATCGCCGCCGCTTTTGCTGAACTGCTCGAACATGTTTTCCTCCATCCCACCGGGGAGCGAGGGGACAATGGCGCGGGTAAGGGGCAGCCGAAATTCGCAATGGTCCGTACGGGAAACTACGTATCGGGACGGGGCGCTGATCCGGCGCTCAGAGACGCCCCTTCTGGTAGTCCTTGAGCGAGTAACCAAGGGCCGCGACCGCCTCTTCGAGATAGTCGGCGAGAAGCGGCGTGCCGATCAGATATCCTGTCTCGCCGGCATCGTGGATCTCCCGCGCCTGGGCCAGCGCATCGCGCCATTCGGCGCGATCGAAGTCGCCCCGACCCAGCCAGGTCAGCGCGAGGATCTCGATTTTCTGGTCGTCGTCGAGCGCGTCGAGCGCCGCGGCGAGCTCCTGGCGGGTCGGGTTGTCGGCGGTGTCCTCGAGGATCGCCACGTCGTTGTCGTCGGTCGGGTTCGACCCAGAATCGCTGTCGACGGGCGCGGTCTGCGCATCGAATTCGCGCGCTTTCTCGATGATATAGGCGAGCTGTTCGAGCGGCGTCGTAAGCATGGGACCTCCTTGCGCACCAGCGGTCGGTGCGAGCGGTGTCAGAATAAAGACGGCGCGCGGAACCGTTTTGATCCGTCGAAAAAACGATTCGTCACCGAAGCGTTTCGATATAGGCGATCAAATCGTCGATCTCGCCGCGACTCAGCGCCAGGTCCGGCATCGCGCCGTGCGGCTGCGTCAAGAACAGCCGCAAATGATCGGCGGTGCGGCCGCCTCGGGCGATGGCGCGAAAGTCAGGAGGCCCCGGCTGAACCGTTCCCGCCGGCGGATCGGCGGTCACATGGCAGCCGGTGCACCAACGCTGGGCCAATTCGGCGCCCCTCTCGATATTGGCGGCGATCGCCGGCGCGGCGGCGGCGATGCCGCCCGACGCTATCCCCCATGCGATCAGGGCGATCGTCCTGGATCGACCGATCATGGCGAATGCCTCCTCGCCGCTCGCGGCCTACGCCACCGCCTCCTGGTCGATGGCGGCGAAGTGGTCGACAACCTGTTTGACGCCGGGAATGTTTTCGGCGGCGACGCGCGCCGCGATGCGCTGCCGTTCGTCGCCGACGGCCCCGCGCAGATCGACGATCCCGTTCGCGACGGTGAACGCGATCGAACCGCGCGGCAGCCAGACCTGCCGGTCGAGTTCCGCGGCGAGCCGCTCGCGGATTGCGTCATCGCCGAGCGGCATCGCCTCGTCTTTCGGCGACGCGACGATGTACGCATGCAACAGCTCGCGGCGGCTGACGATGCCGACCATGCCGGCGGTGTTGACGACCGGAAGCCGCTTGACGTGGTGGGCTTCCATCAGGCCGGCGGCCTCCTCAAGCGAGGCGCCCTCGGCGACCGCCACCACATCCCGGCTCATGACCTCGCCGACCGTGCGTCCGTGGGCACGGGTATATTCCGCCGCAAGCCGCCCGGGATCGCCTTGGGGATCGCCCTGGGGATCGCCCTGGGGATCGCCGGGTTCGGGGCGGTGCCGTTCAGAGCCGATCTCGGCCCGACGCAAGAAATCGCCCTCGGTCACCACGCCGACGAGCCGGCCGCGATCGAGCACCGGGAAACCGCTAAGATCGTAGCGCAACATCAACTTGACGGCGTTGCGCACCAAGGTGTCGGGGGTGACCGAGATCACGCCGCGGGTCATCACGTCAGCCACTTTCATCGCGGTCCTCCAGAGAAGCTGCCCGAGCGTGGCACGTCGAGCACCGGCTCGCGTTGATCTGGATCAGTGGCGATGCGTCGCTTCGAGCCGCGGCTTGAGGAAGCCGGGCCTTTGGTTGAGGTCCGGGTCTTTGGTTCAAGCCGGCGGGTCGAAAGCCTTGATCGGCGGCGGCGGGCCGTCGAAGCGTTCGATCTCGACCAGACTTAGCTGGCCGGCGCAGCCCTGCGCCAGGCGGGAGGTGCCGGCATCGCGGGTCAATACGTTCGGATTACCGTGCACGCATAGCGGGTTGTCGGCGGCGGGGTCTTCTGGGTCGTACCATGCCCCGGTCGCGAGCTGGACGACGCCGGGGCGCATCGCGTCGCTCAGTACCGCCCCGGCGAGGCAGGCGCCGCGCCGGTTGAACACCCGCACGATATCGCCGTCGGCGATGCCGCGCGCGGCGGCATCAAGCGGATGGAGGCGCGCCGGCTCGCGCCCGTCGATCTTCGAGGCGAGGCTGGCGGCGCCGAAATCCAATTGGCTGTGCAGCCGGGTGGCCGGCTGGTTGGCGATGAGCTGCAGCGGAAAACGCGCCGCCTCCGGCGATCCGGCGCCTTCGACCGGCGGCAGCCAGGCCGGATGTGCCGGGCAGTCGGCATAGCCAAAACCGGCGATCGTCGCCGAGGCGATCTCGATCCTGCCGCTCTGCGTCGGCAATGGCGCCGCCTCGGGGTCGCGGCGAAAGGCGCGGACCGGGCCGCCGTCCCAGGGCAGGGTCGGGAGCACCAGCTCGCCGTCTTCCCAGAACCGGGCGAAATCGGGGGTATTGACGCCGCGATCCGCCAGCGCGCGGCGGGTCGGTTCGTAGATGTGTTCGAGCCACTGCCGGGCCGAACGGCCCTCGGTGAACGCCGCGGCGAAGCCGAGACGCTCGGCCAGCCCGGTGAGGATGTCGTAATCGTCCCGCGCCTGGCCATACGGCGGAACCGCCCGGTGCATCGCCGCCAATAGCGGATCGCCGGCCGAGCCGCCGATGTCCTCGCGCTCCAAGGTGATCGTCGCCGGCAATACGATGTCGGCATGGCGCGCGGTCGCCGTCCACGCCGACTCGTGCACGATCACCGTGTCCGGGCGGGCGAAGGCGCGGCGCAGCCGGTTCAAATCCTGGTGGTGGTGAAACGGATTGCCGCCGGCCCAGTAAACCAGCTTGATGTCGGAATAGGTCAGGCGCTGGCCGTCGTAATCGAAATTCTCGCCGGGGTGCAGCAGCATGTCGGCGATGCGCGCCACCGGGATGAAGTCGGCGATCGCGTTGCGGCCGGTCGGCAGGGTCGGCAGCGGCACCGCCAGCGCCGGCTTGCCGGTATTCGAGGTCGCCCCCAGCGCGAAGGCGAAACCGCCACCCGGCAATCCGATCTGGCCGAGCAGGGCCGCCAGTACCACGCCCATCCACACCGGCTGCTCGCCATGCTCGGCGCGCTGCAGCGACATCGAGCAGGTGATCAGCGTGCGCTGCCCGGCGCAGCGGCGGGCAAGCGCGACGATCTCGTCCGCCGGAATGCCGCAGATCGCGGCGGCCCAGGCCGCGTCCTTCGGCCGGCCGTCGCCGTCGCCGAGGAGATAGGCCGCGAATTGCTCCCAGCCGACGCAGCACCGGCCGAGAAAATCCCGGTCGTGCAGGCCCTCGTCGACCAGGGTATATGCCAGAGCGAGCATCAGCGCGACATCGGTGCCGGGGCGGATCGGATGCCAGACCGCCTCGACCGATTCCGGCAGATCGTCGCGCAATGGGCCGATCAGGTGGAATTCGACACCCCGGCGCCGCGCCGCGACCAGCCGCTCGCGGGCGATGTGCTGGCTCGTGCCGCCGCCGCCGACATCATTGTTCTTCAGTGCCATGCCGCCAAAGGCGAGGACCAGCGCGCTCTCCTCGACCAGCTCGGTCCAGCTGACGTTGTTGCCGGCGACGGCCGATTGCGGGCCGATCACGTGCGGTAATATCACCGTCGCCGCGCCCGAACTGTAGCTGTTGACCGAGCGGACATAGCCGCCGGCGAGGTTCAGAAAGCGGTGGATCTGGTGCTGTGCGTCGTGAAATCGTCCGGCGCTGGCCCAGCCGTAGGACCCGCCGAACACCCCGCGCGGCCCGTGCCCGGCATAGACGCGGCGCAGTTCGGCGGCGACATGGTCGAGCGCTCCCGGCCAGGATACCGGCATGAATTCGTCGCTTCCCCGTCGACGATCCGGCCCCGGCCCGCGCTCCAGCCAGCCGCGCCGGATCATCGGCCGGGCGACCCGCGCCTGGTGCGACACCGAGGCCGGGATGTTGCCGAGCAGGGCGGAGGGGTCGGCGTCGCGCGGATGCGGAACGATTTCGATGCCGCCATCCCGCACCGACACCGAAAACGCCCCCCAATGGGAGCTGTGCGGCACGGCTCGATCGCGCGGTGAAGGAACGTGATTCATGTCGCTCATAAGGTGGTCGAGCACTCCATTGTCCCCGAGGGCGCTGGGTTAGCGCCGCATGAAGCCGTCGATCTCCTGCTCGGCCCAAGCGATCGCCTGGGCGATCGATTCGCCTTGCAGCGTGCAGTGCGCGACCATTTTGGTCATCGTCGCCTGCGCGTACATCTGGTTGGCGATCTTTGGCGGGGCCGGGGCGCAGGCGATCGACAGCACCGTGTCGCCGCGCGGCGGGTAATTGTGCAAGGTGCCCTTGGGCGGGCCCTCCTCGTCCCAGATTTTGAAGTCGCGGAATTTCTCGTAGAGCGGGACGTCGTAGCCGCGGCTGGCGATGACCAGCGCCTCGACCGAGGAGCGCTGCGACAGGAACATCAGCAGGCTCTTGGCCGCCGCCTTGTTCGGCGAAAAGTTCCAAATGCCCCAATACCAGGGGATGCCGGCCTCGATACGACCCTTTGGTCCTTTCGGTGGCGGGAAGGTCCATAGCTGCTCGGCGATCTGCGGCGCGTCGCGCACCGCCACCGCCCAGGCCGAGGGCGGGTTCAGGATCAGCGACCCCTTGCCGGAGATCAGGTAGCGATTATTACTGGCGTTGTCCCAGGCATAGACCTCGGTCGGCAGAGACGGGGCCAGCCGCTTGAACCAGTCGAGCACGATCTTGACCGGCTCCGAATTGACCGTGACGTTGCCATCCTTGTCGACGAGCGCCGCCCCGTAGCTGGCGAACATCGCACCGACCCAGTCCACCGAATCGAGGGTAACCCCGAGCGGCAGCCCGAACGGGTAGCCGGCCTTGAAGCATTTCCCGGCCGCGATCAGGAAAGTCTCCCAATCCCACTTGTCGACGAGTTCCTTGTCGGGCGGCCCGGCGGCCGGATACATCGCGGTGACGTCGATCCCGGCATGTTGCTTGATCAGATCGATGCGGGCGCAGGCCGGCAGTGTCGGGCTGCCGGTCGAAACCGGCAATGCGCGCCAATGGTCGTCGAACTTGCCGAGATATTCCGCCATCGGATCGATCTTGCCGTTTTGCTCGACCAATGCCGGGATCAGGTCGTCGACCGGTTCGAGGCGTTCGCTCTGGCCCGAGACGTACCAGCTCGGGATCGTGGCGATGTCGTGCCCGGAGCGGGCCTGCCCTTCCGCCGCCAAGGTCAGCAGGATTTTGTCGCCGTTGGTGCTGACGAAATCGACTTGCAGATCGATTTTTTCCTTGGCGGCCCAGCTCTCGCACAATTTGCGCATCGCCGGCGGCACGCTTGGGACCGGGTGATCCCAAAAGAACGCCGACAACTTGCCGGCGGCGTGGGCGCCGTGCACGAAGGGCAAGGTGAGCGCCCCGGTCGCGAAAGCGGTCGTCTTCAGCAAGCTGCGCCGCGTCAGCCCCATCTCGGCCATGCCTAGGGTCCCCCCACTCAAATGTGCGACAAACCGGTCTTGACCGTCTCGGCGACGACACTGCGCGCGACCTCGCGCAATAATCGCCGGTCCGTCTCCGGCGTCGATGCCGGGGCAACGCCCGATACCACCCGGTCATGGCTGTAAGTCGGAACCGCCGCGCCGTTGCCCAGCATCGGGTGGGCGATATCCTCGCCGTCGCGGACCGCGTGAATGCCGCGCCGAATCATGTTGCGCATCATGATGATGCCGCGGTCGGTGGCGGCGAGATGTTCGAGCCCGTGCCGCGACGTGCCCCAGTGGATGCTGACCTGGGCGTCGTAATCCCCGGGAATCCGCTGGCGCTCGTCGTAGGATCGGCTGGAATCCTGCCCAAACCCGGCGCCCTGGCGCAGTTCTCGGCCCTCGGGCGCGCGACGATAGCCGATCTGCATCGTGTGGGTGTCGTCGAGCGGCACCGCCCAGGTCGTCGCCTGCGGCCGGTTGATCGAGTTGCGCTGCGCCATCGGGTCGGCGTTCGGCGGAAACTGGTGGATGTTGGGGAGGATGAAATCGGCGACGCGCACCCACACCCGGTCGCCCTGCCGGCGAGTGTCGATATAGACCATACCGACCGGGGTCTCCATCCAGTCCCACTCGCCCAATTCCTTGAAATCGTCGGTGAACCCCTCGCTGCCCGGCAAGGTGTGGAGAAAGGCGAGATGCGCCGGGTCCATGCTGTTTTCCTTGACCTGCAGCCAGTTGCATTCCCACACGGTCGGAGCGCGGGCGACGAGGGCGTGGCCCGGCAGGTCGTAGGTATCGAGCATCGGAAACGCCGGCTGCTTATCGGGCGGTCCCATATAGGCGAACACCAGTCCGGCGTACTCATGCACTGGGTAGGCGCCGTGGAAGAGGCGGTGCCTCAGGGTGCTGTCGGCCGGCTCGCCCGGGGTCTCGATGATCGTGCCGTCGACGCCGAACAGCCAGCCATGATAGCAGCAGCGAATGCCCTGGTCGGCGATCAGGCCGAATTCGAGCGAGGTCCCGCGATGCGGGCAATGCAGTTCGAGGAGGCCGATCGCGCCGCTTCCGTCGCGGAACGCAACGAGATCCTCGCCGAGGATGCGCAGGCGCCGGGGCAACTCGCTCAACTCGCTCGTCTGGATGATCGGCTGCCAGAACCGCCGCAGGTATTCCCCGCACGGCGTCCCCGGTCCGACCCGGGTCAGTTCGTCGTCTTCCGCCGGCCGCTCGCGATGGTGATAGGCGCTGAACGCCTGGTTCAGAAACGGCGCTCTCTCGGCCATGGTGTTTCTCCTTCCCTCACGAAGCGGTCGGCGACGCAGGGGGCGCCGTCAGGGGCTGATCCGGTATGCCCGAACCGCGGTGTCATGGAACAGCGCCGCGCGCTCGGCGGCCGAATATCCCTTGGAAAAGCGCTTGAAGCCGTTGAACAGGACGTGGTGCGAGAACGACACCTTATCGACTGGAAAGTTGCTTTCGAACATACAGCGGTCCGGACCGAATTTCTCGATGCAGTAGCTCATCAGCGGCGCCATCGATAGCGCCAGCTCTTCCGATCCGATCGGCTTGTCGCGGGTATGCCAGTCGAAACCCACACGCGGCATGCCGATGCCGCCGAGCTTGAGGTTGACGTTGGGGCACGCCGCCACGGCGGCGATACCGCCGCGCCAGGTCGCCAATACCTCGTCCGGCCGCTCGGCGAAGGCGCCGACTCGGGTCAAGCCGCCGAGATGGTTCAGGACGATGGTCAGATCGGGCACCGCGCGGGCAAAATCCGCCAGCTCGGGCAGTTGCGGAAAGCAGACCCCGGTGTCGAGCGACAGGCCCATCCCGGCCAGAACCTTGGCGCCGGCGCGATACTCGGCGCTGGCCAAGGTGCCCTGCTGTTCGCGGTTTTCGACCTCCGGGCGCGGGTCCCAGGTCACCGTATGGCGGATGCCGCGAAACCGGTTGGGGCTGGCGGCCCGGAGTGCTTCCAGTACCGGCTTGACCCGGTCGCCCAGCTTTAGATCGGCGTGGCCGACGATCGCCGCCGCCGCCCGGCACGGGCCGTAAAGGCCGCTAGCGCTGGCGGCGGCCAGCCCCTGGACGAACTCGACCTCCTGGACCGGGCGCATCTCCATCGGCCCGGCGGGACGGTACATCGCGCGCGCCTCGATAAAGACGGTCGATCGGACGTCGTGGCCGCGGCCGACATCGGCCATGAGTTCGTGCAGCAGATAGCGCTGATAGGGGATGCGCGCGGTGCGGAAATCCCAGAAATGATGATGCGGGTCGCAGATCGTGAGCTCCGGCTCCAACGCGGCTTCCTCGGTGAGGGCCAGCCAGTCGTTTCCCCCGTACGGCATGATCAGACCTCCCTCGGTGTCGCCTATTTAGAGCACACTCGGCCGCGGATCACGCGGCGATCTTCGCGGTCGGCACGAACACGCCGCCGGGACCCGGCTTCATCTCGATGTGCCGCCGGTGCAGCGCGATCAGGGTCGAACGATGGCCGATCGACACGATCGTCGTCCGCGGCAGCGCTTCATGCAGCATGCGATAGATTTCCGCTTCCAAATCCTCGTCGAGCGCCGATGTCGCCTCGTCGAGAAACAGCCAATCGGGCTGGTCGAGGATCGCCCGCGCGATCGCCAGACGCTGTTGCTCGCCGCCCGAGAGACGCTGGGTCCAGTTGTCCTCGCGGCTGATTTCGTCGGCGAGCGGCGCGAGCCGCGCCAGCCGCAGGGCCTCGCGCACGGTCTCGTCGCTGTAGGCGTCCGGGACCGAGGGATAAGTCGCCGCGGTCTTCAAGCTGCCCGAGGGCACGTAGGGCCGCTGCGGCAGCAGCATCACGGTGGCGCCTTCGGGGTTGTCGATCTCGCCTCTGCCGTAGGGCCAGATCCCCGAGATCGCGCGAAACAGGGTCGACTTGCCCGAACCGGAGGGGCCGGAGACCAAGGTGGTGGTGCCGGCCTCGAAAATCAGCCCGTCGATCCGAACGATCTCGCGACCATCCGGCAGCGACAAGTTCAGCTCGCGCAACACCAGGTCGCGGCCGGAATGCCGGTTATGCTCGATGCGCGGCGGTTTCGTGCCGAGCGCGCGCGCCTCCTCGATTGCCAGCCGAAATGTCTCCAAGCGCTCGACCACCGCCTTGTAGGACGCCAGCGACTGGTAGCGCGCGACGAAGAACGTCAGCGCCGTCTCGACCCGGCCAAAGGCGCCGCCGGTCTGCGTCATCTGCCCGAGGGTGATCTTGCCGAGAAAGAAATACGGCGCGACGATGATGTAGGGGATCACCACGTTGGCCTGAAAATAGGCGGTCGTGAACGTCAACAATTTCAGGGTGCGGCCGACGATGGCATAGAAATTCGTCACGATGACGCCGAACCGCCCGCCCAATATCGTCTTCTCGGCGGTCTCGCCGCGCAATAATGCCACTTGCTCGCTGTATTCACGCACCCTCGCCAGCGCGAAGCGAAAATCCGCCTCGTAGCGCTCGCGCTGGAAATCGAGCCGGACCAGCGGCTTGCCGATCAGATGGGTCACCCAGGTGCCGACGACCGAGACGATCAGCGCGATCCAGAACGGCAGGCCGGGCACCGTGATATCGGTGCCGGGAATGGTGAAATCCGCCGGGATCGTCCACAGGATGATCGAGAACGAGACCAGGGACGAAACCGTCGACAGCACGCTGATCGAATAGGCGTAGGTCGAGGTGATAAAGCTGCGGACATCCTCGGCGATCCGCTGGTCCGGATTATCGGCCGCCTGGCCGATCAGCGCGGCGCGGTACAGGCTGCCGTGATCGAGCCACACGCCGTAATAGCGCTCGGTCATCCAGCGCCGCCAGCCGATCTTGAGCACCGATTCGACGTAATACTCGACCAGGTGACTGACCACGGCGATCGCCGCCCAGAAGCAGAACACCCCGAACAACAGCGACCAGAACGCGGCGGAATCCTTATTCTGGATCGCATTGAACCAGTCGCGGTTGAAAAAACTCAGGCGAACGTTGATCGCGACCTGAAGCTGGTTGATCACGACCAATGCCACGGTCAGCGCCGTCGCGAAATGCCGCTCCATCACCCGGCGTCGGCCGATCCCGGCGATTTGCAATTCCTGCGCGTCATCGGTCGCGAAGTACGGATCGGCGAGGCGGGTGATCTGGCGGATCACCGGGATGAACGAGATCGCGTAGATCAGCAATCCGAACACCGCGACGGTGGCGGGGAGACTCGCCGGCGGCGCCGCGTCTGCCAGGCCCGCCGGCCACCAGCCCGCCCGCACCGCGACGTAGGGCAGCGTGGTCGCGATGTACTCAACCGCGAAAATCCCCGAGAAGACGCGCAGGAACGCCGAGATCGACGGCGAGCGGAACGTGACGACCGCTAGCATCACGCCCACCGCGGCGAGGCCGAATAGCGCGGGATCGCCCGCGAGACCAAGCAACGAGATGCCGCCATTCGCGATCCCCGCGACCAGGGCGATGGCGGCGGCGACGGCGACGCAGACGCTCAATCGCTTCATCGGGGCAGCTTCATCGGGGCAGCTTCATCGGGGCCGAACCGTCGCGGGCATGATGCGCATTCTCCGTCTCGACCGTCGGGGCGGGATGTCCCATGGCGGTACAAGGGGGGACAACCGTGGGGGCGACCGTGCAACGAAATATCACGGGGCCGCCGCAACTGGTGAGATAGTCTCTATCGCCCGAGGAAGCGCGGCGAGGAGCGCGGATGACCACCCAGCTCGAATTGTTGCGGGCGCGCCGCTTCCTGCCGCTGTTCGGCTCGCAGATCCTCGGCGCCTTCAACGACAATCTGTTCAAGAGCGCCTTCGTGATGATGGTGACCTTTGGCGTCGAGATGCGCCAGGGGATCGACCCGGCGACCTTGGCCGCGCTCGCCGGCGCCGCGTTGATCGCGCCGTTCTTCCTGTTTTCGGCGACCGCCGGAGAGTTGGCCGACCGATTCCAGCGTTCGAGCTTGCTCAAGGTGCTGAAGGCGGTCGAGCTCGCCGTCGTGCTCGGCGCCGCCGCCGCCCTGCTGACGCACAGCCTGGCGATGTCGCTGCTCGCGCTGTTTCTGCTCGGAACCCAGGCGAGCCTGATCGGCCCGCTCAAATACGCCCTCTTGCCGCAATACCTGCCGGCTGCCGAACTGATCGATGGCAATGCGGTGATGGAGGGCGGCACGTTTCTCGCGATCCTGGTCGGCACGATCGCCGGCGGCATCGCGGTGGCCGAGGAATGGGGCGCGATCGCGGCATGCGCGCTGCTGATCGTTTGTGCCGCCGGGGGCCTCGCCTTCAGCTTGTTCGTACCACCCGCGTCGGCGCCCGCGCCGGAATTGCGGCTCAGCCTCAACCCGGTCGCCGCGACGATCGCGGTGGTCGCCCAGGCGCGCGAAAGCCGCGCGGTATGGCGCTCGATTCTTGGCGTTTCGTGGTTCTGGACGATCGGGGCGGTGTATCTGTCGCAATTGCCGGCCTTCGCGAAAAATGTTCTGGGCGCGGCGAGCCCGGTCGTCACGCTGTTTCTCGCCGCGTTCTCGATCGGGGTCGGGGTCGGCTCGGTGCTGTGCGCGCGGGCGATGCGCGGCGAGATCAGCGCGCGCTACGTGCCGCTCGCGGCGATCGTGATGGCGGCCCTCTCTTTCGATCTGGCGTTCGCCAGCATGGCGCCGTCGTCGCAGGCGGCCGAACCAGTCGGAATCGCGGCCTTTCTATCGAGCGGGGCGGGGCTGCGCGTCTTCGCCGATCTGCTGGGCGTCGCCGTCGCCGGCGGGTTTTTCGTCGTGCCGCTCTACGCGATCGTGCAAAGCCGCAGCGAGGAGGCGGCGCGAGCCCGTATCGTCGCCGCCAACAACATCGTCAACGCGGCGCTGATGACCGTCGCGGCGGCGGCGACCGCGGTATTGCTGGCGGCCGGGTTTTCGATCCCGCACGTTTTTCTCGTCCTGGCGGCGCTGACCGTGGTCGCCGCGATCATCGTCTGCGCGCTGCTGCCGCAGGACGTGATGCTGATGCTGGCGCGGCTGCTGCTGCGGGCGGCCTACCGGGTCGAGGTGCGCGGGTTGGAGCACCTCGCCGCCGCCGGAGAACGCGTCGTCATCGCGCCCAACCACGTGTCGTTTCTCGACGGCGCCCTGGTCGCCGCGTTCCTGCCGGGTTCTCCGGTCTTCGCGATCGACACCGCCCAGGCGGCGCGAGGCCTGGTGCGGCTGCTGCTCGCCGGGGCCGAGATCTACCCGATGGACCCGTTGCGGCCGATGGCGACCAAATCGCTGATCAAAATCGTGCATGGCGGCCGCCGTTGCGTGATCTTTCCCGAGGGCCGCCTCAACGTCACCGGCGGCGCGCTGATGAAGATCTATGACGGGCCGGCGCTGGTCGCCGACAAGGCCGAGGCGACAGTGCTACCGGTACGCATCGACGGGGTCGAGTTCACCGCGTTCTCGCGGCTCGGCGAGCGCTTGCGGCGGCGCTGGTTCCCGAAAGTGGTCCTGACGATCCAGCCGCCGCGGCTGCTCGCGATCCCGGCCGAATTGCGCGGCCGGGCGCGGCGGCAGGCCGCCGGGCGCGCGCTCTACGACATCATGTCCGAGATGATGGCGCGGCGGGACGACCCGCCGAGCCTGTTCGCCGCACTGCTCGCGGCGCGCGACGCGCATGGCGGCAACCGGCCGATCCTGGCCGACCCGACCTCGCCGCCGGTGAGCTACGACCGGCTGATCGCGGGCAGCCTGATCCTTGGTCGGCGCCTCGCACGCGAGGCGGCGCTGGGCGAGAATGTCGGGATCCTGTTGCCGAATTCGGTCGGCGCCGTGGTGTCGTTTTTCGCGCTTGAGGCGAGCGGCCGGGTGCCGGCGATGCTGAACTACAGCGCCGGCGCCGATGCGATCCTCTCGGCTTGCGCGACCGCCGGGCTCAAGGTGGTCATCACCTCGCGCCGGTTTGTCGAGTTGGCCAGGCTCGGTCCGCTCGCCGAGCGGCTGGGCCAGGCGGTCCGGCTGTTGTGGCTCGAGGATCTGCGGGCCGAGTTCGGCCTCCTCGACAAGCTCCACGGCGTCGTCGCCGCGCGATTTGCCGGGCAGCGCCACCGGCGGCTCGGGATTGGCGCCGGCGATCCGGCGGTCATCCTGTTCACCTCGGGCTCGGAAGGCGCGCCGAAAGGAGTCGTGCTGAGCCATGCCAACCTGCTGGCGAACCGCCGCCAGCTCGCCGCCCGGGTCGATTTCAGCCCGGCCGACCATGTGCTGAACGTATTGCCGATGTTCCACAGCTTTGGCCTGACAGCCGGCATGCTGCTGCCATTGTTGTCGGGGGTCCGGCTGTTCCTCTACCCGTCGCCGCTGCATTACCGGATCGTCCCCGAGGTCGCCTACGGCATCGGGGCGACGATCCTGTTCGGCACCGACACCTTCCTCGCCGGCTATGCGCGGCTCGCCAACCCCTACGATTTCTACGCGCTGCGCTATGTCTTCGCCGGGGCCGAGCCGGTGCGCGCCGAAACCCGCCAGGTGTGGTCCGAACGCTTCGGCAAGCGGCTGCTCGAGGGGTATGGGGTCACCGAGTGCTCGCCGGTGATCGCGGTCAACACCCCGATGCATTTCCGCGCCGGCACGGTCGGCCGTTTCCTGCCCTTGATCGAAACCCGATTGGAGGAAATTCCCGGGATCGAGGCGGGCGGTCGGCTGTGGCTGCGCGGCCCCAACGTGATGGCCGGCTATTTGCGCGCCGATCAGCCGGGCCGGCTGCAGCCGCCGGAGGAGGGCTGGTACGACACCGGCGACATCGTTTCGGTCGACCGCGAGGGCTTTGTCACGATCGCCGGGCGGGCCAAGCGCTTCGCCAAGATCGGCGGCGAGATGATCTCGTTGACCGTCGCCGAGCGCATCGCCGAAATCGCCCGGCCGCAGGCTCGGCACGCGGTCGTCGCGCTGAGCGATCCGCGGCGTGGCGAAAAGCTGGTGCTGGTGACCGAGGCGCCGGGCCTCGATCGCGGCGAGCTGGTCGCGGCCGCGCAAGCCCACGGCTTTCCCGAGATCGCGATCCCGCGCGAGATCGTCGCGGTCGCCCAATTGCCGCTGCTCGGTTCCGGCAAGACCAATTATCCGGCGGTAACCCAACTGGCCGGCGCGCTGGCTCAAGGGACAGCTGGCGAGGCCCCGCCGCCAAACCTGGCGGCGGGGTGACCCGACGAGATTTCGGCGAGATTTCAATCCGGATGGATTTCGCCGTAAGCTGAGGGAAACCGGGTTCGGCGACATCGCCCCCGATCACGAAAGGCCACCGACATGCCGAGCTTTGAACATCACGGCGCGCGCATTCACTACGAGGTGTTCGGCCAGGGGTTCCCGATCCTGACCTTCGCCCCCGCCGGGCTGCAGTCGGTGATCGACGTGTGGAGCCAGTCCTCCGCGCCGATCAACCCCACTACCGAGTTCGCCGGGAACTTCCAGGTGATCGCGATGGATCAACGCAACGCCGGCGGCCAGTCGCACGCCCCGATCACCGCGCAGGACGGGTGGGATAGCTATACCGCCGATCACATCGCCCTGCTCGACCATTTGCGGGTCGACCGCTGCCATCTGTACGGCCAGTGCATCGGCGGCTCGTTCATCCTGAACCTGATCAAGACCCAGCCCGAGCGCGTCGCGAGCGCCGTGCTGGCGCAGCCGATCGGGCGGGTCGGACCGATGGCGCCCGGCCGCCCGGCGCGGTTCAACGGTTGGGCCGAAGCCTTGAAGGACCATCCCGAGGTCACCCAGCCGGTGCTCGATGCGTTCTGCCACAACCTCTACGCCGCCGGGTTCGCCTATGCCGTGGACCGCGCGTTCGCGAAGACCGTCAAGACGCCGTGCCTGGTGCTGGCCGGCAACGACGACGCGCACCCGTGGGCGATTTCCGAGGAGCTGTCCCAGCTGCTGCCGAACTGCGAATTCATCGCCGACTGGAAAACCGGGGCGGCGCTGGAGACGGCGCGGCCGCGCGTCATCGAGTTCCTGAAAAAGCACACGCCGACGCGGGGATAACCCGGCTAATTCAGTCTCGGCGCGGCCGCCGGGCCGCCGCGCGTCTCGGCGGCTCGCGTTCGTCGTTCTGCCTCCCGGCGATGATGATCCAACCACGGACGCCATGCGTAGCAATGGACCGGGCGCGCTTCGGCGCGGGATTTCCGTCGCCTCGCGAGGGAAGGGGTCGATAGCTGGGAGGGCTGGCGTGACGAGCAGAAGAGCGTGGCCGCTGACGGTCGTGGCCTACCTGCTCGCCGGGGTCGTCGCGCTGGTGGCGTTCTACATGCTGAACCCGATCGATTTCGACGGGATCGGCAGGCTCGGCTTTATCGCCTTGGCGTTTCCGCTGCATCTGCTGATCGGCGCGGCGGCGGCCGGGGCGGGATTATTCGCATGCCGGCTCAAGGACCGCCCGACCGCCGGGGTTTTCGGCGCGGTCGCGGTCGCGACGGCGGTATTGGCGCTGTGGCCGAGCGTCGTCCTGTGGCATCAGGCCGGGGCGTATGACGTCGAGCTATCGATCGGCGATTACCTGGCGAACGCGCTGGAACCGAACCTGGGCGGCCCGCGACTCGATCGCACCGTCGAATACGCCACCGCGCCGGACGGAACCAGGTTGCTGCTCGATGTGTGGCGCGCGGCCCCGGCCGGTGCCGGCGTGCCGGGTCCGGCGATGATCCCGGGTCCGGCGATGATCAACGTGCACGGCGGCGGGTGGGCGCATGGCGCTCGCGGCGGCTTGCCGGCGTGGAACCGGTGGCTGAACCGGCTCGGCTACACCGTGTTCGACATCGAGTACCGGCTGGCGCCGCGCGCGGGCTGGCGGGACGAGATCGGCGACGTCAAATGCGCGCTCGGCTGGGTCGCCGCGCACGCGGCCGAGTACGGCGTCGATCCCGCGCGCATCGGCGTGATGGGGCACTCGGCCGGCGCCAACCTGGCGATGATGGCCGCCTACAGCAGCGGCGATGCGGAATTTCCGCCATCCTGCGCGGTGGCGGCGATCGCGGTGCGGTCCGTCGTCAACCTCTACGGTCCGACCGACCTGACCCGGTTTCGATCAAGCGGCAGCGCCGGGTTCGCGGAGGACGCGCTTAAGCGGTATGTCGGCGGCAGCCTCGCGCAATACCCCGAGCGCTACCGGGCATTGTCGCCGCTCAACCATGTCGGCGCCAACGCGCCGCCGACGATCACCTTGCTCGGCGAGAGCGACCGCATCATCACCCTCGACCAAGCCGAGTTTCTGGCCCAGGCCCTGACCCGGGCTGGTGTCGCGCACGAGACCTATCTGTTGCCGGCGACCGACCATGCGTTCGACGTCAACTGGGGCGGCTTCGCGACCCAGATCGCCCGCGCCAAGATCGCGCGTTTCCTGCGGCGATACGGCGGCGGGTGAGCCGTCAGCGCCGCGCGGTCGCGGCGACGAAGGCGCCGGGCAGCAACGCCGGCCGATCGATACCGATCATGCCGAGGCGCCGCAATACCTCGACGCCGCCGATCAGGCCCGCAGCCCACAGCAGGCTGTACAGCGCGAACTGGCCGATGATCGACGGCGTGAACGTCTCCCATCCGCCGAGCATCAGCAGTGCCGGCAACATCGCCGCTTCATAGGCGGCGAACGCGACCACGAAGCCGGCTGCCAGCGCGACCAGGGCATTGCGGCCGGCATGGCTGAGAGTCGCCCCGGCGATCGCGGTGGAGACCAGCGCGGCCACGCCGATCGCCAACCCCCACGATATCGTGCCGGCATCCCCCGGATAGGCGAGGATGGCGTACCCCACGGCCTGGTTGGCGACCCACACCCCGGCGATCGTGCCGAGCGCCGTCCGCGGGGTCAGCGCGTAGGCGGCGGCCAGAGCGAACGCGGCGAACGGGGTGACGCACGCGAACGCCGCGCTGCTCAACGCCGCGATGGCGATCAGTAAGCCCGGCACCAGAAACGGTACGGCGCGGGTGGTGGCGGCAGGGTGAGCCATGCGCGTTTTTCCTTGGTCAAGGGTCAATGGGTAAAGCCGCGGGACGACCGGTCGGCCGGATCGGGCCCGCTCGCGCCGGTCCACGCCGCCCGCAATTCGTCCCACAGCGCGAGGCGCGACCAGTCGGGGTCTTCCAGCAACTTGTCCTCGGGCGACAGAAACGGGTTGGGCAACAGGATCGTCGCCTGCTGCTCGCCCTCGCCATTGAACAGCCGCAGCCCCCAGGAATTCGGCGCGCCGGCCCGGTCGAGCCGGCGATAGAGCTCGGCGCGCCGGGTCCGCCGGTGCCGGGCCAGCGCCTCGGGCGTCGGGTCATGGCGCGACCCGGCGGTCGGGCCGATGCACAGATGGAAATGCGAGATGCCGAACGCGACGGTCAGGTAGCCGTCGGCGATCCCGACATAGGAGGGCGCGGAGGGCGCTTTGATCTCCCACGCCGCGCCCTGAATGATCGGCCCGAACGTGATCTCGGCCCAATGCGTCTCGAACAGGTCACGCAGAATCCGCTCGAGGCTGGCCTGGTCCACCGGCAACGGGAAGATCTCGACCGTCTGGCCGTCGGGGTCGGTCACGCGCTGCGGCTCGATCGCATGGGCCATGCCTCCGATATTAGCGGTGCCCGGCGTCGAACGCCACCTTGAGGCCGGCGAACACGCCCAGCCCCGGCCGCAGGAACCCGGTCGGGTCCTGGTACTGGCGGTCGAACAGATTGTTGATCCGCGCGAACGCGGTCACGCCATGGCCGAGATCATAGCTGCCGGATAAATTCGCGACCGTGTAGGGGGTGGTGCGCAGGCCGGAGACCGTGAAGGTGCGGTCGCCGTCGGCCCACGATCCGACATAGAGCACCGTCGCCGTCAGCGACGCCTGGTCGGTGACGCGCCAGCGCGCGTCGAGGCTCGCCTTGTGCCTGGGCCGCCGCAGCAATTGCTGGTGCAATATATCGTCCATCGCCAATGTGTAGGTGTAGTCGGCGCGCAGGGCCAGCGGCTCGAACGGCCGGTACTCGCCGAAGATCTCGACCCCGCGCGTCGTCGCCTGGTTGATGTTGATGTTGGTGGTAAAGAGCGCGTTGGGCGCGATCAGATCGGTGATCGCGTTGTGGAAATAGGTCGCGCCGAATTTGGCTTGCTGGTCTGGCACCGATTGCTCGAACCCGAAATCATAGCCGAGCGAGGTTTCTGGCCTCAGGTCGGGATTGGCGAAAAAGCCGAATGCCGGGAAGTCGACGAACAGCTGGTTCAAGGTCGGCGCCTTGAACCCGGTGCCGACCGTGCCCTTCAACTTGGTGCCGGTTTCGGCAATCAGCAGCGCCGGGGCGATGCGAAAGGTCGTCTCGCCGCCAAAGCGGTCGTTGCCGTCGTGGCGCACGCTGATCGTGTTGAACAGCCGTTCGGCAAAGCTCGACTGGAGCTGGACAAAGCCGGCGTCGTTGGCAACCTGGGCCGAGACCGGGCTGTCGCGAATCGCGTCGACCTGATGTTCGGCGCCGAATGTCAGAATCTCACCTTCGACCAGACGAAGATTGCCCTGCCAGTCGAACTTTAGCCGGTCGCCGCGATTGTAGGTCGGGGCGGCACCCGGAAAGAAATCGCGGTTGCGATCGTTGGTGTAGCCGACGCCGAAAGTGTGGTCGAAGACGCCGGCGAACAGAACCTGGCGCGCGGTGCCGCGAGTGAACAATTGGCGGGTGTCGCCGTGGCCCTGCGAGGCGGCGGGAACGCTCGGGAACACGCTGAAATCATCGCCGGTGATGCCGAGCGAGGTGTCGATATAGCGGGCGACCAGCCCGACATCGACATCGTCGGTGACTTTGGCGCCGAGCTTGGCGCCAAAGCTCTTGTTGTCGTACGAATCGCCGATCCGCTGGCGGCCCGGCGGCAACAGGTCGAGCGGGGTCACCGGCGTGTCGGCCGAGTGAAAATGCTCGACATCGAAGGCATAGCTGAAGCGGTCGAACGAGCCGCGCAGCGCGCCGGTCTGGTTGAAGGTGCCGAACGAGCCGCCTTCGATCATGCCGGTCAATCGCGGCGGCCCCGAGCCGGGCTTGGTGATGATGTTGATCACCCCGCCGATCGCGTCAGAGCCGTACAGCCCGCTCTGCGGTCCGCGCAATACCTCGACCCGCTCGATCGGCGCGGCCAGCAGATGGGCGAAGTCGAACGCGTTGTTGAAGCTGCTCGGGTTGCTGACATCGACGCCGTCGATGAAAACCTTGGTGTGGTTCGGGTTGGTGCCGCGCATGAACACCGATGTCGTGCCGCCGGGCCCGCCGCCCTGGACGACGTGGAGCCCGGGGACCGTCATCAGGACATCGGGCAGGGCGCGGTTCTGATGAGCTTCGATGTCGTCGTCGGTGATCAGCGTGACGGTGCTGGCGACGTTGCTTTCCGGGGTGGGGTTGCGGGTGGCGCTGATCAGCAGCGGGTTGAGCACCAGCGTAGAGGCGAGCTGCTGGGCCGCGCTTGGGGCGCAGACCACGAATTCGGCGATGGCGACAGCGGTGATGGCCGCCCATAACGGGCGGAAGCGGCGGATGGAACTCATGACGAAAACCTCGCGGCGACCGTGACACGTCACCGCGAACCAAAGCCGCCCCTACGCCGTAGGAACGAACCCCATTGGTGCACCCCGCCCAATGTGCCCGCGCGTGACCACGTCGACGGCAGGTCTCCTGGCTCGCGGGTCGCCGCCTTGCGTCGCCTTCCCAGAACCCGCGGGTCCCAGTGGCATCATGGCGCTCGGCTCACCGCTTACAGTTGCGGGGGCAGCCGCGGCTTCAGGCCCAACCCGCGAAGGGTGACCCTCACCGCGTTCCCTTTTGATCCCCGAAGGGAACCGTCAACTCCAGGTTGGCATCACCGCGGCCGACGGTCAACTCCCCTGCGAATAGCCGCGGGCCCACGGCGAATCCTCCGTTAGCGCAAGCCGCCACTACCGTCCGCGCAACAGGAACTGCACCGGCACGACCAAATCGATCCGCGCGCCGGGCACCTCCGGCGGCGGCGGCGGCAGGGGCTGCGCCCGCTGGATCAGCGCCAGCACCTCCTCGTCGAGTAATAGGTGGCCCGAACTGCGCTCGACCCGGTACGAGAGCACATGGCCCTGACGGTCGAGCGCGAAATGGAGATAGGCGGTGCCGGTCTGGTGCTGCTCCCGCGCCGCCCTCGGATAGCGCTTATAGCGCTCCAGCCATGTCGCCAGCCGCGCCTGCCAGCTCGCGCGCGAGGCCGCGATCGCGGCGGGAGACGGGGCCGGCGCCGCCGCCGGGGGCGCGGCGACCGGCGGCGGCGCGGCGAGGGGCGGACGCTCGATCCGCGTCTCTGGCGGGCGCTCGACCGGCCTGGGCTTGATCTTGGGCGACGGCGGCTTGATCGGCACCACCACCGCCGGCTTCGGCGGCGGAATCGGCTCGGGCTCGGGCAAGTTCAGCTCGGGTACGGGCTCGGGCGGCGGCGGAGGCTCCGGCTCGGGCTGAAGCCGGGGTTGCACTTGCGGCTCGACCGCCGGCTCGGGCAACGCCGGCGGCGCCGGGAACGGCGCCAGGTCGAGCATCACCGCCGCGGGCGGCTCGCCCGCCGTCTCGACCGCGATCGGGGGCGACAGCAGCACCATCAAGAGGGCCGCGTGCAGGGCGAGCACGACAAACAGACTACCGCCCCAGCGCGCGACGCCGGGGCCGTCGCGATCGGTGACGCCGTCGACGAGGGTCACGGGGTCGCCTCGGCCTCGATCCCGACCAGCGCGACCTTGAGATACCCGGCGGCGCGCAATTGGTTCATCACCCGCATCAACGCGCCGTAATCGACCTGCTTGTCGGCGCGCAGAAACACCCGCTGCTCCTTGTCGCCACTCGACGAGGTGTCAAGCGCGGCGGCGATCTCGCCCTCGGTGACGATGGTGTCGCCCAGCGCCAGGGTGTGGTCCGCCTTGATCGTCAGAAACAGCGGCTTGTCCGGGCGTGGCCGCGGCGTGGCGGACGACACCGGCAGGTCGACCGCGACGTCGACCGTGGCCAGCGGCGCGGCGACCATGAAGACGATCAGCAATACCAGGATCACGTCGATGAAAGGGGTGACGTTGATTTCGTGGATTTCGCCGAGATCGTCGTCGCCGTGATGGAGCCGCACGGCCATCGCGCTACTCCGCCGCCACGCGCAATTTCGTCCCGCCGGCGCCGGCGCCGCGGTCGAGGTCGCGCGACAACAGCCGCAGCAAGCTCGCCGCGACATCGCCGAGCAGAGCCCGGCACCCGGCGGTATTGCGCGCGAACACATTGTAGATCACCACCGCCGGGATCGCGGCGACGAGGCCGAGCGCGGTCGCCAGCAGGGCTTCGGCGATACCGGGCGCGACCACGGCGAGATTGGTGGTCTGCGCCCTGGAGATGCCGATAAAGCTGTTCATAATCCCCCATACCGTGCCGAACAGGCCGATAAACGGCGCGGTCGCGCCGACCGTCGCGAGAAACCCGGTGCCGCGCGACCAGGCGCGCCCGCGGGCGGATTCGATTCGCTCCAGACGCGATCCCGCGCGCTCCTTGATGCCATCGGCCGGGCCGTCGCCGGACAATGCCGCCTCGGCGGCGACGGCGCGGACCAGCTCCCCCGCCGGGCCCGCCGCCGGAACCAACTGCGCCGCCTCTCCCAGCGAGCGGGCCGTGCCCAGCGCGGCCAACGCCCGCCGCAAGCGGCGCTTGACCGCGATCAGTTCGATCGCCTTGGCGACGCATACGGTCCAGGTGATCACCGAGGCGAATGCGAGGCCGATGATGACTGCCTTGACGACGCTGTCGGCGGTCAGGAACATGTTCCACGGCGACAGGTCGCGCGGCAATGCCGCCCGGATCGCGCTGGCCGCCGTCGGGGCTGGCGACGGGACGGTGGCTTCCTGCGCCCATGCCGGGGCCGAAGCCAACAGGGCAGCCAGGGCCGCAATCGCCCGTGCCTGAATCGAAACAATCCTCATCCAGCTAACCTCCAAGGCACCCAGGCTAATCGAACGCGGGGTCAGCGACCGCCGCGAGCGAGCGCGTGCGGCGCTTGCGCCACCACATCGACACCCCGGTGATCGCGAACAGCAGCGGCAGGAACCCCGACAAGAACACCAGGATCCTCCACACCCAGCCCAGTCCTTCACCGGCATGCAGCGCGTGCTGCCAGGCGAGGGCGATCTCGCCGGCGCTGAATTGCCGCGGGTCGAAGGTCTCGATCACGCGGGCTTTCCAGGGGTCGATCAGCACCGTCACGTTGGGCGCGTGCCGGTCACTGCCGGGCTCGGCGAGGGCGACGCGGTACGGCCGATCGGGCCGGGCCGGCAGCAGGACGAAACGCGGTTCGGCTCGCGGCGCGCCGGCCCGCGCCAGCGCGATCGCGGCGTCGATGTCGATCGCCCGCGCCCCCTTGACCGGCTCGACCCGGACCGCGTTCGCCGCCGCGCGCAGATCGCGGGCCGGAAAGATCGCCGCGACGATGGTTCTGACCGTCTCGGGAAAGGCCATGTACACGCCGCCGAAACTGACGGTGATAAACACCACCAAGCCCCAGATCCCGGCGGCGCCATGCAATTCGCGATGCAGCGGGAACCCGCGCGATCGCGGGTTGACCGCGATCGCGGCGCGAACCTGACCGCGTCGCGGCCACCAATTGACCAGGCCGCTGATCCCCATGATCAGCATCGCGACGCCGAGCCAGCCGATCAATTGGCGGCCCTCGCGGTTTTTCATCAGCAATGTCGAGTGCAGATAGAAGAGTTGGCGCAGCAAATCGTCCTGCCGCGAAAAGGCTTCGAGCGACACAGGATCGACCGCGACACGCAGCGCCTCCATCGTCGCCGCGTCGCGCCGCTCTGGCACCAGGCGCACCGTCGCCAGCCGGTTCGCCGGCGACGGCGCGACATAGCTCGTCGCCGTGTAACCGGGCGCCGTCGCGCGCGCCGCGGCGACGATCTCCGCCACCGGTCGCGTCGGCCCCGCTATCGCCGCGAGCGGCGGCCGGGTGAACATCGCGCGCAACTCGTCCTCGAACACCAGGATGCTGCCCGTGAGCCCGAGCAGGACCAGCGGCAGGCACAGCGTCAGGCCTATCCACAGATGGATTTGTCCGATCAGGCGACGGGTCATGTGGCGGCCCAGCGGCGCAGCAGGTTGTGATAGACGTTCATCAATTTCGCAACGGCCGGCGCCTCCGGAACTGTCGCGGCCAATTGCTGGATCGAATTGTCGAGGTCGAACAGCAGCCGGCGCTGCTCGGCGTCGCGCACCATGCTTTCGATCCAGAAAAACGAGCCGAGCCGCAGCCCGCGGGTGACCGGCTCTACCCGATGCAGGCTGCTGCCAGGATAGAGGATCATGCCGCCGGCGGGCAGTTTGACCCGGTGCGCGCCGAAGGTGTCGTCGATCACCAGCTCGCCGCCGTCGTAATCGCCGGGGGCGCTGAGAAACACCGTCGCGGAGAGGTCGGTGCGCACCCGGTGGGGCGTCCCCGTCACCGGCCGGATCGCCCCGTCGACGTGGTTGCCGTAGGTCTCGCCGCCCTCGTAGCGGTTGAACAGCGGCGGCACGATCTTGAGCGGCAACGCCGCCGACAGAAACAGCGCGCTGAGATCGAGCGCCGCTAGGATCATGTCGCCGAGTCGGCGCGCGGCCGGGTGGCGCTCGGGCACCTGGCGATTGTGCTTGACCCGCTCGAAATGATGACCGGCGGTGACCCTGCCGTCGACCCAGTCGGCGCTCGCCAATACGTCCCGGCACTCGGCGACCTGCGCCGGCGTCAGGACATCGGGGATGTGCAACAGCATCCGCGCCCCGCCTACAGTTTGAAGCTCACGGTGAGCAGCGCGGTGCGGCCGGCGCCGGGCACGACGTGGGAAGGGTGGAGCTGGTCGTAGAATTTTTCGTCGGTCAGGTTGAGCAGATTGACTTGCAGCGCGACCTGGTCGGTCAGCGGGTACTTCGCCATCGCGTTGAAGGTCACATATCCCGGCGTCTGCTTGAAGAAGACGACGCCGCCCGCGGTGGTCGAGGTGGTCGAGGCAAAGCGACTGGAGACCGCGTTGAGGCCGCCGCCGAGTTCGACCTTCCACGGCGTCTTGTAGGTGGTCCACAGGTTGACCGTGTGCGCCGGCGTGTTGGCGAGCCGGTGGCCGAGATCGCTGGTCGGGCCCGTCACCGGCGATTCGGTGATCACCGCGTAGGTGTAGCCATAGCCGGCGATCACCTGCCACGGCTCGGTGATATGGCCGGTGACCTGGATATCGCCGCCCTCGGCCGTCGCGTTGCCGGCGAGGATGTTGAACAACGGATTGAGCGGGTTGGGCTCGCGCAAATTGGTCTTCTCGATATGGAAGAGCGAGCCGCTGACCGACAACGCGCCGCCGAGCAGGTCCCATTTGCTGCCAATCTCGTAGCTCTCGTTCCGTTCCGGGGCCAAATTGGCGGTGGCCATCGACAGCGACAGCGCCTCGGCCGACGGGTTGAACGAAGTGCCGGCGCCAAAATAGATGCTGCCGGCCGGCACCGGCTTGTAGACCAGAGCGGCGCGCCAGCTCAGCATCGTATCGACATGGGTGAACGCCGTCGCGCCGGCGCCGGCGCCGGCGCCGGTGATCGGGCGGGCGAAGGTCCGCTGCGAGAAATCGGCGTCGAACCGGTCGAACCGCAGCCCGGCCATCAATTGCCATTGCTCGTCGAGCTTGATCGTGTCGAGCGCGTAGACGGCCTGGGTGTATGCGGCGCTGTTGGTGCGCGAGGATTCGTAGGTGTTGGTGGTGCTGAACGGGTCGCCGGGATCAGGCGCTAGCAGCGGCGTACGGCTGTACGGCGCGAAGGTGGTGGAGCGGACCGGGCCGGAGGTCTCCTTTCCAATCTCGATCCCGCCGCGCAGGGTGTGATCGATGAACCCGGTGGCGAACCTGGCGGTGAGGTCGAGCTGATCGACGATGTAGGTCTCGAGCGAGTGCCCGATCAGCTGGTTGCGCGAAACCAGCAAGGTGGAGAGCGGCGTGCCGGGCGCGACCCGCAAGGGCGACCCCGAGCTGCCCGGCGTAGTCGCGCTGGCCGTGGTGAAGAGTTGCGGCTCGGTGATGTCGAACTGCCGCACGTAGTGCGCATACCGGAACTGGTTGGTGATCGAGAGCGCGCTGTTGAAATCGTGCTCCAACTTGGCGGTGGCCACGTCGGCGTTGGTGCGCAGGAAATTGTCGTTCTCGAACCCGTAATATTTGCTCTGCGTCAGTGATAGCGCGGTCGGATGGGCGATCGTGGGCGCGCTGCCGGCGGCAGCCTGGTACAACCAGGGCAGGCCGTAATCCGGCGTGTTGTATTCGGACTGATGCAGATAGTTGAGCGTCAGCCGGGTCGGGGTGCCGAGCCCGAGGGCCAGGCTCGGCGCCAGCCCGAACCGGCGGTTGCGCGCGACATCGCGGTCGGTGACCTCGCTGTCGTGCGCCATCACGTTGAGGCGGATCGCCGCGCCTTGGCCCCATTCGGGTAGCGGCTGGTTGACGTCGGCCGTTATCCGCCGGGTCAGATCGGTGCCCAGGCTGACCGTGCCTTCGATAAACGGCACCAGCTTCGGCACCCTGCTGTCCTGCTCGACCACGCCGCCGGTCGAGCCGCGCCCGAACAGGATCGAGGCCGGCCCCTTCAGCACCTCGATGCGTTCGAGGTAGAACGGATCGCGGTAATAGCTGCCGAAATCGCGCATGCCGTCGAGAAAGATGTCGTTGCGCGCGGTAAATCCGCGAATGCTGAGGTTGTCGCCCTGCGAGCCGCCTTCGCCGGCGGCGAGGGTGACGCCCGGTACGTTGCGCAATGCGTCGCGGAACGTCGTTACCCCCTGGTCGTCGAGCACCTGGCGCGGGATCACGTTGATCGTCTGCTGGGTGTTCAACAGCGGCTCGGTCAATTTGGGCAGTGACGGCTGGTCGACCTTGTAGTCGCCGATACCGGTCGTCCCGGACACCGAGACGGTCGGCAATTCCATCGTTCCGCTCGCCGTGGGCGGCGTCGGCCCGGGGGTACCGTAAGGCGTTTGAGCCAGGCTGGGCGCTAATCCTCCCGAAACGCAGAGACTGGTCACCGACCCCAGCAGGGCCCATCGCAGCGCGTCCCGGCGCGAGCGAAACGCCGGGGCATGGTCGAAGAGCACTGGCACGGCGGCCATCGCCCCCGGTGCGAAGCCCGGGGGATCGCGGCGAGGGCGGGATCGCCGAGGGTCGAGAAATTGCTTCCGGGAGACTGCCATGTGTTGTTTTCCAGGGTATGGGTTGCATTGGTCATCCCTGGCTGGCTGGTGTCCCGGGGGGACGGGCTGGCTTGGTTGGACATTGAAATCGCGGTGCGGTTCGTCACTTGGTCAGGATCAGCTTGTTGCTGTTGGTCAGCAGCAATCGGTACTGCTCTCGACCATGCTGGATGATCAGCTGCCGCCGACCGGCCAATAGCCGCTCGCTGGAAATCGTCAGCGGCGCGGCCTTGTCGGCATCCTCCTCGTGCTGCTCCGGGTTGGGCGGTCCAACCATGCGTATCTCCACTAAGAACGGCTCGCATTCGCATCCATCATCAAATAGCAACTCAGAATCGTTCGCAAAGATAATTTGTGAAAGTGTTCGGTGAGACTCATTGCCACACCGTGGCTTAGGGATCCGAACGCCCGCGGCGGCGCATCGCTGGACTGCGGAAAGCATCATTGCAATCGCAAACCATTCTTAATAAAAATGCCCACCCTTACGCAGGAATTACCGAATGGCGGCGGTGTGCGTTTCCGGTTCATCCCGCGAGCCGATCGCGGGCGTGAGCGCGATCGGGGGCGCGGTCGCGCTTGGCGAAGCGCCGGTCGGCTTTACCGGGCGAATCAGCGCGGTGCGGGCACATGAAGGTGCCGGAAACATCCCGGCGGCCGAGCTCGAACGCCGCCTGATCGAGCTCGGCTTTGTCGAAGGCGCCCGCGTCGAGATCTTGCACCAGGGGCTGTTCGGCCGCGATCCGATCGCGGTGCGGGTAAACGACGCTACGATCGCGCTGCGACGCCGAGACGCGGCGGCGATCCTGGTCGCGCCCGGTTTGCCGCCGCCGGCTGAGTGAGCGGGGCGCGATCATGACCGATGCCGCATTGCCGGCGCGCATTGCCCTCGTCGGCAACCCCAATTGCGGCAAGACCGCGTTGTTCAACGCGCTGACCGGCAGTCGGCAGAAGGTGGCGAACTATCCCGGCGTCACGGTCGAACGCAAGGCGGCGACGGCGATCACGCCGGGCGGAATCGCCGTCCAGCTGCTCGACCTGCCCGGCACCTATTCGCTGCGCGCGCGCAGCCCGGACGAAGTCATCACCCGCGACATCGTGCTCGGCCGCTTCGCCGGCGAATTGCCGCCGCAGTTTCTCGTCTGCGTCGCCGACGCGACCAATCTGCGCCTGGCCCTGCGCTTCGTGCTCGAATTGAAGCGGGTCGGCCAGCCGATGATCCTGGCGCTCAACATGTTCGACATCGCCCGTCACCGCGGCATCGACATCGACCTCGATCAACTGTCGGCCGATTTGGGCGTTCCGGTGGTGCCGTCGGTCGCCGTGCGGCGGGGCGGAACCAACGACCTGCTCGCCCGGATCGACGCGCTGATCGCCGGCCAGGTGCCGCCGGTGCCGATCGGGTCGGGCACCTGGACCGAGCCCAGCGCGGCGGAGTTGCGCGTGGCTCAGCGCGAGGCCGACCGCATCCTCGCCGCCGCCGTGCGCGCGCCGGGGCGGCGCGACCCGACGACCTGGCGGATCGACCGGGTATTGTTGCACCCGGTGCTCGGCCTCGTCTTGCTGCTGGCGATCCTGTTTCTGATGTTCCAGGCGGTGTTCTCCTGGGCCCAATTGCCGATGGACCTGATCAAATCCGGGTTCAGCGCGCTTGCCGCCCTGGCCGACGCGACATTGCCGGCGGGCTGGGTCGCCAGTTTTGTCCGCGACGGGGTCATCGCCGGGCTCGGCAGCGTCATCGTGTTTTTGCCGCAAATCCTGATCCTGTTCCTGTTCATCCTCTTGCTCGAGGATTGCGGCTACATGGCGCGGGCCGCGTTTCTGATGGACCGCATCATGGGCGGCGCCGGGTTGCACGGGCGTGCGTTTATCCCGCTGTTGTCGAGCTTTGCCTGCGCGATCCCAGGCATCATGGCGACTCGGGTCATCGACAGCCGCCGCGACCGCCTGGCGACGATCCTGGTGGCGCCATTGATGACCTGCTCGGCGCGGATTCCGGTCTATACCTTGATCATCTCGGCGTTCGTGCCGGCGCGCACCGTGTGGGGCGGGTTCAACCTGCAGGGCCTGGTCATGTTCGGGCTGTACACGGCCGGGATCGCCGCCGCGCTGGGGGTGTCGTGGCTGTTGCGCCGGCTGTTGTGGCGGCGCGAGCCGACCGACCCGTTCATGCTCGAACTGCCCGACTACAAGCGGCCGCGGGTGCCCAACGTCGCGCTTGGCCTGTGGCAGCGGGCCAAGATATTTCTGCGCCGAGCCGGCACGATCATCTTTTCGATGATGGTCGTGATCTGGTTTTTGTGCTCGGTGCCGCGGCCGCCGGAGGGCGCGGCCGCCGACAAGCCGGCGATCGAGTACAGCTTCGCCGCCCGCATCGGCCACGCGGTCGAACCATTGCTGCGCCCGGTCGGGTTCAATTGGCAGATCGACGTGGCGCTGATCCCGGGAATGGCGGCGCGCGAGGTCGCGGTCGCCTCGCTCGGCACGGTCTATTCGATCCAGGGAACTGGCACCGATTCCGACCAGCTCGGGCGCACGATCGCGGCGCAATGGAGCCTTGCTACGGCGCTGTCGCTGCTCGCCTGGTATGTGTTCGCGCCGCAATGCGCGTCGACCCTGGGGATCGTCAAGCGTGAGACCAACAGCTGGGGCTGGATGCTGTTTCTATTCGGCTACATGCTGATCCTGGCCTACGGCGCGGCTTTTGTCACCTACAACACCGCGGTCGCGCTCGGCGCCGGATAGCGCCGCTTCTCACTCGCGATTGCTGGCAGCGGCCAGGGCGCCGGAGTAATCTTCCCGTTGGCGAATCGAACGCGTCGGCGCCGCCCGCCTTCTTATGGCGCGGTGCCGGCTTCGGCGTCCCGAGGGAAGCGAATGGCCGCGACGCGCGACTGCACGGTGGCTGATCTGCGGCGACAGCTTGCCGTATTGCGGGTCCAGCTTGGCGAGCGCACCGCCGAGCGCGACGAAGTCTGGGCCCAACAGATCGCGACCAGCGACGTACTCAAGGTCATCAGCGGCTCGGCCTTTGACCTGCAGCCGGTGCTGGCGACCGTCGTTGAGACCGCGGCGCGGCTGTGCAAGGCCGAGAAAGCGATCATCTATCGCAACGACGATGGCGTGTTGCGCTACGCGGCGGGCCATTCCAACGAGCCCGATTACGACCGCCTCGAGCGCGAGACGCCGATCCATCCAGGCGAGGGGTCGGTAGCCGGGCGAACGGCGTTGCATCGGCGGACCGTCCAGATCGTCGATCCGTTGATCGACCCGCTCTACGAAGCCAAGGAGGCGTCGCGGATCGGCAATGTGCGTTCGATGATCGGCGTGCCGCTATTGCGCGAAGGAGTGCTGATGGGCGTCATCGCCCTGGCGCGCAGCAGGGTGGAGGCGTTCACGGAGAGGGAAAGCGAGCTCGTCACCACCTTCGCCGACCAGGCGGTGATCGCGATCGAGAACGCACGACTAATCACCGAGATCCGCGAAGCGCTCGACCAGCAGACCGCGACCGCCGAGGTGTTGCAGGTCATCAACAGCTCGCCCGGCGATCTGGCGCCGGTGTTCGAGGCGATGCTGGAAAAGGCGATGCGCCTGTGCGAGGCGGCGTTCGGCTATCTGATGACCTATGACGGGGAACGCTTCGAAGAAGTGGCCCACCGGGGTTTGCCGCCCGGTTTCTCGGAATATCTGCCGCGGATGCACCAGCCCGGCCCGTCCGGGATGTATACCCGCATCTTGCTCGGGGTGCCATTTGTTCAGGTCAACGATCTGCGCGAGGGCGAGGTGTATCGAACCAGCCCACTGCGACGCGCTCTGGTCGATCTGGGCGGCGCGCGCACCGGTATTGTCGTCGCTCTTCGCAAGGAAGAGCGCGTGCTGGGCGTCATCACGATTTATCGCCAGGAGGTGCAGCCCTTCACCGACAAACAGATCGCGCTGCTGCAGAACTTCGCGGCGCAGGCGGTGATCGCGATGGAAAACGCGCGGCTGCTCGGCGAGACCCGTGCCGCGCGCGACACGGCCGAGATTGCGTTGCGCGATCTAAAGACCGCGCAGGCGAGCCTGATTCAGGCCGAAAAGATGGCCTCTCTCGGCCAGTTGACCGCCGGGATCGCCCACGAGATCAAGAACCCGCTCAATTTCGTCAACAATTTCGCCAGCCTGTCGGTCGAGCTATTGGATGAATTGAAGGAGACCGCCGAGCCGGCCTTGGCGGGGATCGACGGCGGCAAGCGCGACGAGATCGACGAAGTGATCGAGATGCTGTCGGGCAATCTCGGCAAGATCGCCGAACACGGCAGGCGCGCCGACGGCATCGTCCGCAGCATGCTCGAGCACTCGCATGGCGGCACCGGCGAGCGCCGCGCGGTCGACCTGAACGGGCTGGTCGAGGAGGCGCTGAACCTGGCCTATCACGGCGCCCGCGCCCAGGATCAGAGCTTCAACATCACCCTCGAACGCGACCTCCATCCCGCGATCCCCCCGATCGAGTTGGTGCCACAGGACGTGACGCGGGTGTTTCTGAATCTGTTCGGCAACGGCTTCTACGCCGCCACCAAGCGGGCGCGCGAGCGGGGCGATCCCGCGTTCCGGCCGGTGTTGACGGTGACCACCCGCGACCACGGCGAGGCGGTCGAGATCCGCGTCCGCGACAATGGCACCGGCGTGCCGCCCGCGGTGCGCGATCGGCTGTTCCAGCCGTTCTTCACCACCAAGCCGACCGGCGAGGGCACCGGGCTCGGCCTGTCGATCAGCTATGACATCGTCACCCAGCAGCATGGCGGCACGATCGCGGTCGACAGCGAGGTCGACGCGTTCACCGAGTTCACGATACGGCTGCCGCGGGTTCGGCGGGCCGTCAACGCGGAGGGCACGCAGTGAATATCCGGATGCCGCGCCGAGTCGCCGCCGCGCTGTTCGCGGCGATCCTGACACTGCCGGGGGTGGGCGCGGCGGCGACCGGCGATGAAGACGCGGCGATCGCGGAAAGCCTGGCGCAGATGCTGCGGGCCGGCCGCACCGTCGTCTCCGACAGCCAGGCGCGGATCGACGATCCCGCTGTCGGCGACAAGGGGCTCGGCGGCAGGGCCGTGCTGGCGATGGCGATCGCGAACTATAAGAAGACGACCGGCGCCGATCCGAACGCGATCGACCCGAAATCGCGCCGGGGCCTGCTGGTGCAGGCGATGATGGCGGCGATCGTCGAGGTGATGGACGCCAACCAGGCGGAGATCAACGCCAAGGGGATCGGGTTCAAGGGGTTCATTCCGGCGGTGTTCGCGCGGCTGGTCGGCGAATCTTTCGCGCGCCGCGCCAAGGGCCAGGCCGAGATCAAGGTCACCGCGCCGCCCGAACTGGTGCGCAACCGAAAGGCCCGGCCGGACGCGTGGGAGGCCGAGGTGATCGCGACCAAATTGCTGCAGCCGGACTGGCCGCGCGGCCAGCCCTATTCGGCGATGGTGCAGGAAGGGCGCGCCGCCTTTCGCATCATGGTGCCGGAATATTACGGCGAATCCTGCCTCGCCTGCCACGGTCTGCCCAAGGGCGAGATGGATAAGACCGGCTATCCGAAAGAAGGGGGCAAGGTGGGCGATCTCGGCGCGGTGATCAGCATTACGCTATATCATTGATCATCGGACCGGGCATTTCGCCTGATGGCGGGAGCGCGACATGGGCAAGCTGACGATCCGCGCTCGCTTGGTCATCCTGTCGAGCGCGCTGTTGCTCGTGCTGGTCGGGACGACCGGGTATTTGACCCGCACCCTGGCCGACGAGGCCGCGGCGATGGCCAAGGCCGCCGACCGGCTCGGGATCATCGACCGCGCCAATAGCGCGCGTATCGCTTTTGGGGAATTGCGCTATTGGAACACCGATCTGGCGGTCAGCCAGCTCACCCTGTCGGAGCAGAAGGCGACCGCGGCGCGGGTGCGCATGACCGCCGATCTCGACCGGCTCGCCGCGCAGACCCCGGAGCGCATCGCCAAGATGCGCGGCGAACTCGCCGAATACGACCAGTTCGCCGAAAAGGCGATCGAGGCCTACACCAACGACCAGCGGGTGATCGGCAACTCGCTGCTGGCCCAGGCACGCCAGCACAGCGTGATCATCGACGAATCGCTCGGCTCGATCGTCCGCGAGTTGACCGCCGCGGCGATCGAGGCGCGCGACCGGGTCGTCGCCGAGGCCGGCGCGGCGACTCGGAACGCCTATGAGATCTGTCTGCTCGCCCTGCTGGTCGGGGCGATCATGACGTTTCTCGTGTTGCGCTCGATCTCGGTGCCGCTGCGGGCGTTGGGCGCGGCGATGAACGGGCTGATCGCCGGCCAGGTCGCGGTCGAAATTCCGCCCGCGGGCCGCGACGAAATCGGCGCGATGGCGCGGATCCTGGCGTTGTTTCGCGACACGCTCAACGCCTTGCGCGACACCCTCGGCCGGTTGGAGGCGTTGCGCGAGGTCGGGCGGACGGTAGGTTCGACCGTCGATCTCGAAGCGGTGCTGGCGATCATCGCGGCGCGCGCGGTCGAGTTTTCGCGCGCCGGTCTCGGCCTTATCTACGAGTACGACGAAGCCACCCGGAGTTTTCGGCTGTGGACCAGCTATGGCGCCGACGACGCGCTGAAGGAGCAGCTCGCGGGCGAGCACGTTCGGCTCGGCGAGGGCGCGATCGGCCGCGCGGGGGCCACCCGTGCCCCGGCGCAGGTGGCCGATATCGCCGACGCCCCGGCCGACGCTCCCCCACTGTGGCGGATCCTGGTGGCGGCCGGCTACCGCTCGGTGCTCGCCGCGCCGCTGGTGCACGAGCAAGCGATCCTGGGCGGCCTCGTCGTCGCCCGGCCCGAGCCGGGCAATTTCGCCACCGAACTGGTCGAGATGGTCGAGGCGTTCGCGAACCAGTCGGCGTTGGCGGTGCGCAACGCCACCCTGTTCGCGGCGCAGGCCCGGCGCGAGCGCGAATTGCGCGCGGCGCACGAGGAATTGAAGGCTGCCCAGGTCAATCTGGTTCACGCCGAAAAGATGGCCTCGCTTGGCCAGCTCACCGCAGGGATCGCCCACGAGATCAAGAACCCGTTGAATTTCGTTAATAATTTCGCCGGTCTCTCGGTCGAGTTGCTCGACGAGGTCAGGGAAGTCACCGCCCCCGCGGTCGCGGCGCTCGACGCGGGCCAGCGCGCCGATATCGACGAGGCAATTGGGCTCCTGACCGGCAATCTCGAAAAGATCGCCGAACACGGCAGGCGCGCCGACAGCATTGTCAAAAGCATGCTGTTGCATTCACGCGGCGGCAGCGCCGAGCGCCAGACCGCCGATGTCAACGCGCTGATCGAGGAGGCGCTGAACCTTGCCTATCACGGCGCGCGCGCCCAAAATTCCGAATTTAACATCACGCCCGAAACCGATCTCGACCCCGGCATCGCGCCGATCGAGCTGGTACCGCAGGAGATCACCCGCGTGTTTCTCAACCTTTTCGGCAACGGCTTTTACGCGGTCAACAAGCGCCTGGCGCAAGCCCGCGATCCGCGGTTCCGCCCGGTGCTGAGGGTGACCACCCGCGATCTCGCGGGCGAGGTCGAGATCAAGATTCGCGACAACGGGGTCGGGGTGCCGCCGGAATATCGCGACAAATTGTTCACCCCGTTCTTCACCACCAAGCCGACCGGCGAGGGGACCGGGCTCGGCTTGTCGATCAGCTACGATATCGTTGTACAGCAGCATGGCGGTACGATTACCCTGGATAGCCGCGTCAACGAGTTCACCGAATTCACCATCCGCCTGCCGCGCAACCGCCAGGCGGCCAGCACGGGCGCCGCGATATGAGTGTCAGCATCCTGGTCGTCGACGACGAGCCCGACGTCGCCGATCTGTTCCGCCAGCGGTTTCGTCGCGAGGCGCGCCAGGGCACCTATGTCCTGCATTTCGCCGGCTCGGGCGAAGACGCGCTGGATCAGCTCGACGCCGAGATCGAACCGGAGCTGATGGTCATCCTGTCCGACATCAATATGCCCGGCATGGACGGTCTCGACCTGCTCGACAAGGTCAAGCAGCGCCAGCCCGACCTGCCGGTGATGATGGTCACCGCCTATGGCGACGACGAGCGCCGGCGCCGCGCCGCCGAGAGCGGCGCCGCCGAGTTCATCACCAAGCCGGTCGATTTCGACCTGCTCAAAGAGCAGCTTCGTCGGCTGCCCTCCGCGCCGGGCTGACGGGCGCGCCCGCTCGATGGGCCCGGCCAAGATCCTCGCGGTCGATGACGAGCCCGATTTCGAGTCGCTGATCACCCAGCGATTCCGCCGGCAGATCCGCGCCCAGGAATTCGCCTTCTGGTTCGCCCGTCACGGCGAGGAGGCGCTGGCGGTGCTCAAATCAGAGCAGGACATCGAATTGATGCTGCTCGACATCAACATGCCGGTGATGGATGGGCTGACCCTTCTCGCCCGATTGCGCGAACAGCAATCCCCGGTGCGGGCGATCATGGTCTCGGCCTATGGCGACATGACCAATCTTCGCACCGCGATGAACCGCGGCGCGTTCGATTTCGTCACCAAGCCGGTCGATCTCAACGATCTCGAAATCACGATCCGCAAGACGCTCGACGATATCGCCAAATTGCGCGACCTCGACCGCCGCCGCGTCGCCGCCGAGCGCGCGCGCACCAATCTGTCGCGCTATTTCTCGCCCAACCTGGTTGAATTGCTGGCCGAGCGCGACGAGCCGCTGGGCGCGATCCGGCGGCAGACCGTCGCCGTCTTGTTCTGCGACATCGTCGGGTTTACCCGCATGGCAGAGCACCTGCCGCCCGAGGCGGTATTGACCATGCTGCGCGAGTTCCACGAGCAGATGACCGCGCAGATCTTCGCCTGCGGCGGCACTATCGAGAAATATATCGGCGACGAGATCTTCGCCGTGTTCGGCGTGCCCGATCCGGGCGAGCACGACGCCGCCAACGCGCTTCTATGCGCCGACAGGATGCTGCGCGCGCTCGAAAGCTGGAACGAGGGGCGGCAGGCGCGCGGCGAATCGCGTCTCGCGATCGGCATCGGGCTCAATTACGGACCGGTCGTGATCGGCGATGTCGGCAGCGAGCACGGGTTGTCCTTTACCGTGATCGGCGACACGGTCAACACCGCGAGCCGATTGCAGGGGCTGACCCGTAGCCTCGAATCGCCGCTGGTGGTCGGCGGCCCGCTCGTCATCGCGGTCGAGGCCGGGCGCTCCGAGGCCGCCGCCGTGCTCCTGGCGCAATTGCGGGATCACGGCGAGCAGACCCTGCGCGGCCGGTTGAACGCGGTGCGGGTGTGGTCGCGTCCGGTCGCCGCGCCGGCGATGACCGCCGCCGGCATCGCCGCGGGGACCGGCTGAGCCGCGGGTGACGAGGGTGCGCTACGCCCCGCCGCCGATCAGGGCAAGGCGGGCGGCGATCCGGTTGTCGCGCTCGATGACGCCCTCGCGCAGGCGCGCCGCGACCTCCTCCGGGCTCAGGATCTGCCGGGCGAATTCCTGATAGATCATGTCGTGGTTGTAGAGCGCCGCGAGCCGGACCCAGTGGCGGCTCGAATGGCGGTCCACGCTGGGCGGATTAACCGCGATGTAGTCGGCGACGAGGCGGGCCTTGTTGGCGAACTGGGCCGCATTGCGCGCCTGGAAATGCCCGACATAGCCGCGGGTCTCGCGGTGGCGGACGATCGACGGGTCGGCCGCGACGACGTCGTGAAACCCCGGCACCACCGCACGGATCACGTCGCTGCGCGCCGCGACCTTGGGCGCGACGAAGCGAATGATGTCGGGTGCGTAATCCCACAACAATGCCTCGACCCCGCCGGGCTTTCCGACCATTTGCGTGTCGTAGAAGAATTCGAGCGGGCGGCGGGCGACGAGGTCGAACTCGCGGAAATCGGCGACCTCGCCCGAGTCGTTCGCGCAGGTCGGCACCATGTTGTAACGCGGGAAGATCACGACCGGGCTCGGCGCGGCGGCGAGATACCCGGGCGCGTCCGTCTCGGGAAAGACCCAGAACTCGTCAGGGTCGCAGAACAGGCACCACGAGGCGCGATAGGTGTCGCGCGCGCGGTACGCCATCGCGCTGAGCCAGTCGCGATTCTCCGCCCGCACGCTCGGATCGTGAAATCGGGTCAGGTGCAAATGCCCGGACCGCTCGTAATCGCACAGGATGTCGAGCGTGCCGTCGGTCGATCCGACATCGGTCGCGACGAATTTCTCGACCCCGAGACCGAGGTGGTATTCGAGGAAATCCTTGACGATGTCGGCTTCGTCGACGACGCCGAAGCACAATACCACCGGCCCGCCGAGATCGCTCACCGCACCCCCCGTGTGACCGCTGTTTCCGGGCACGCGGAATCGGCACCGAGCGGTTCCACGGCCCGATATATGATGACGCGATCCGCGTTGCAGCCGCGCGAGGGGCCACGATGAAGATCGCAGTTTACGGCGCGGGCGGGTTTGGCCGCGAAGTTGTCCCGCCGGCTTTCGAGATCGCCGCGATGCCAACCCAGGGCCATGCCGACCCGGTCGATCTGGTATTCGTCTCGGATGTGGCCGAGGAGGTCGGCACGATCGTCAACGGGTTCCGCGTCATCTCCTACCGCGAATTGCGGGACGAGGGCACCGATCGGCTGGTCAGCGTCGCCATCGCCGACAGCGCGGCGCGGCGCGCGATTGCAGGCAAATGCGAGCGGGACGGGTTTCGCTTCGCCGAGATCAGGGCGCGGTCGCATCGCCGCTATCATTTTTGCGTAGTCGGCGCGGGCGCGATCGCGTGCGAAAATACGATTTTTTCCACCAACACCCGGATCGGCCGGCATTTTCAGTGCAATTTCTATTCGTATGTCGGCCATGACTGCGTGATCGGCGATTTCGTGACGTTTGCTCCGCGGGTCAACTGCAATGGCTGGGTCGTGGTCGAAGACGACGCCTATATCGGCACCGGCGCGATGCTGCGGCAGGGTAGCCCCGACAAGCCGCTGGTTATCGGCAAGGGCGCGACGATCGGCATGGGAGCGGTGGTGACCAGGGACGTCCCGCCGGGAGTCACGGTCGTCGGCAATCCGGCGCGGGTACTCGACCGCTCGGCGCGGGGATGAGCGGCGGCGCCCGTCGCAACCCCCCGCGGGATCAGGCCAAGACCGCGAGCGATTTCTCAAGGCACGAATCGACGATGCGGTGGAGGGCGGCGATCTCGCCGTCCGACGCGCGCGAATAGACCGGCAGGCAGATCATCCGCTCGGCCAATAGCTTGGACACGGCGCAGTTGCCGGCAGTCGCGATGCCGCCCCATTCGGCGAGGCTGGGGCGGTAGTAGCGCCGGACTTCGAGCCCGTGCCGCGCCGCCTCGGCGACGAAATCGCTCGCCGCCTCCGGGGTCGGAAGCAGGGCGGGAAACGCCTGCCACGGCGAATCGGCGATCGGCCCGCGGTAGACCGCGATGTCGTCGAACCGGTCGAACAGCGCGACATAGCGCTGCACCTGTCGCTGGCGGTCGGCGACGATCGCGCGATAGTCGCGCAACGCGGCGAGCCCGATCGCGGCGGTCGGCTCCGGCATCTTGCCGTTGATGCCCCAGCGCGAGGGCATGCCCGCCTGCCACGGCAGGCCGAAATTGAGCGCCGAGCGCAATGCCTCGACCCGGGCCTCCGGGGCCTCGATCGCGCCGCCCTCGCCGACCGCGAACGGCTTGGTCGCGTGCAATGAAAACACCTCGAGCGCATTGCCGCGATAGGCCCGGCGCTGCCGGTTACCGCCGAGCCCGGCGGCGTTGTCGATGATGACGACGGCGCCGCGCGCTTCCGCCCGGGCGATATGGGCGGAGAAATCCTGCGCGATGCCGAACGGCGCCACCAGCATCACCGCCCGCGCGCCGGTCTCGTCGAGCGCGCGTTCGAGCCGCGACAGATCGCAGGCCCAGTTCGCGCTGTCGACATCGACCAGCGCCGGCTCGGCCCCAGCCATGCGGATCGCGCTGGCGGAAGCCGGAAAGGTGAAGGCGGGAAGCAATACCGGCCCGGTGATCCGCGCCGCGATCAGGCAGGCGGCGAGCCCCGCCGTCGCGCTGGCGGTGACGACGAAGGCATCGCCGACCTCCGCGAATTCCTCGGTCAGCTCATGCTCCAGCCGGGTCGCGACAGGGCCGAAATTCGAGAACCAGTGCTGATCGTAGCTATCCTTGAGGAACGGGACCCATGCGGCCGGTTCCGGGAATGCCGGCCGCACCAGCGGAAAGCGGTATTTCCTCGATCTCGCGCCGCTTTTCATCCGCGCCCTGTCATACCCCCTTGGAATCACGGGACGAATCATGCACCCCGAGAACGGGCGCGACCACGGGTTTCGCGGCGGGATCATTGCCGAGACGCGGTAGATCTCGACAACCCGTTGATAATGCTAAATTTCGTCGTGAATCCTCGGAGTCGGCGGGATTCCGCGGTTATCCGCGTCACGGTTCAAAGCCGCACCGACCACGGTTGTGATTCGCGGTGGGGCAGGAAGACGCGCCGCCGATATTCGCTAAAAATGCCCGTCATCCTGAGCAGCGCCCGACGGGCGCGTGTCGAAGGGCGCACCAACGCGACTCCGCCGAGCCGTGCCCCTATTCGGCCGCGCGGGCGCCGACGCGGCCGACGAACACGCCGCGCGGGGTCGGGAAATCGATGCCGGTCAGCGCGCCTTCGCCGATCAGGGCGCGCAGATCCCCGATCACCTGCGGAAATTGCGGCGCGGTGCGGCGGCAAACGACTACCGCACCGTCGTTCAGCCAGGGTCGCAGCCGGTGGAATTCCGGGATCAGCAGGTCGGGTTCGGAATCGAGGACGGCCATGTCGTAATGGCGGTCGGGGGTGAATTCGAGGCTCGACACCAGCCGCGCCTCGATCACGGCATCGAGCCCGTAACCCGCGATCGCCGCAGCGGCCGCCCGGTGCGCCTCGGGATCGACCTCCAGCGTGGTCAGGTCGCCAAAGCCGTTGGCGACCAGCCCGCGCGCGATCGCGCAGGCGGACAGGCCGAGCCAGGTCCCGGTCTCGACGACATGCGCCGGCTTTACCAGCCGAGTCAGCACCAGCAGCAGGTCGAGCACCTCGGTCTCGGCGGATTGGGCGTCGAACATGGACCACAGCCGCGCCGGCATGCCGTTGACCGGGAACGGGGTCTTTTCTGGCACTGGCTCGTGCTCGGGAAAGGCGAGCGAGGCCCTGGCGATCTTGGGCCTCTTGCTTAGTTCCTCGATGCGCGCGTGCCAGCCGGCGATGCCGACCAGCGGTTTGCTGGCGTAATTTTCCGCGTAATAGCCGGGATCGCGATCGAACTCGGCCGGCTCGTGGCCGGCGTTGCGCACGTAATAGCGATCCGAAAACGCGCACCAATACCCGGCCGCCCGCACGTCGCGCGACAGTTTGCCGTCGTCGGGCAATTTGAGCCGCACACCGGAGACATTGCTGATCGTGACGCCATTGTCGCGGAACAGGCCGGCGCGCAGGATCGACGAGGTGCCGATATTGTCGGGTGCCTCATACAGGATTTTGCCGCGCGAAAAGCGGAGGTGCGAGGGCTTAGGCTCCCACGCCTCGTCGTCGGTCGGGGTGTCGCTGAACAGCGACAATTGCCCGAGATCGGCGAACGCCGCGAACGCGCCGACCACATGCTCGCGCCAGCCCGGCAGGAAGATCTGGTCGTTTTCGCTCAGATGGATGAAATCGCCGCGGGTCAGCGGCACGACGAAATTGAACGCCTCCCCGCCGATATTCTCCAGCAGATAGATCACCCGGATCGACCGGGTAGCTTCGAGTCGGCGCAGATAGTCGCCGGACCCGTCGGTGCTGGCGTTGTCGACGATCATCAATTCGAAATCGTCGCCGACCGTCGCCAGATAGCTTTCGACGCACTGGCGCAGCAGGTGCGCGCGGTTCCAGTTCAGGATGATCGTACTGAGCATCGGCGGTCCCGCGCGGGCGAGCGGTGGCGACGCCGTTAAATAGCCGCGCTTTTCTGCCGATACAATTGCAGGTGCAGGCGCGGGTGCCATACCAGTTTGCCGAGCCCGCCGGCGGCCTTGTCCATCAGCGGCAGCCAGCGCGCCCGGTGCAACAGCCGCAGCGCCAATGCCGCCGGCCCATAGAGCGCGACCTGGATACCGCCCGCGAGCATCATCCAGGCGGCGCGCGCGCGCTCGGGCGGGTCGACCGCGGTGCAGACAAAGGTCGCGGTCTGGCCACCGCGGAACGCCCGGCGCAGCAGATAGCGCGGCGACAGCCGGTCGGCCGGAACGGTTTCCCACACCACCGCCTCGGCGCACCACACGAGCTTGCGCCCGTGTCGCACCAATTGGCGCAGAAACACGGTATCCTCGCCGCCGGTCAGTCCGAGCCGCGGGTCGAACGGCTGGTCGCCGGCGAAGCACCGATCCTTGTCGAGTATCGTGTTGCCGATCCCGGCCCAGCGCGGCAATTCGGTGCCGGTCGCCGCCCGCGCGTCGCGGGTGTATTTGCGCCGGCGGTACGCGTCGGCTCCGCCATCCGCGCCGGGAAAGCGCGGATAGACCGGCCCGACCGCGAGATCGGCGCCGCCGCGGATCGCCATCAGAAAAGCCGCGAGCCAGCCGGGATCGGGCTCCTCGTCATCGTCGAGGAACACCAGATAGCGTCCGGTCGCCGCCGCGACCCCGGCATTGCGCGCATGTGAAATACCAGGCCGCGGCTCGGCGACATAGCGTATCGGCACCGCGCTCGCGGCCGCCATCGCTGCGGCGATCGAGGCGGCGGAGCCGTCCGGGTCGTTGTCGACGACGATGATCTCGAACGGGGTTTGCACCCCCTTCTGGCCGAGGCAGCCGGCGATCGCTCGCGCCAGGCCATCCGGGCGGCGATACGACGGGATCACGATGCTGGTCTCGATCATCGGCGGGAACCGCTCGGCGGCGTCACGTATCTGTCGGCGGTGCACGGCACCGGCGATTGGCCCGATGGTCGCGCCAGATCGTTAAGTTATCGACAAGACAATCGCGCTATCCCTGCCGCTCGCGGTTACGCCGCGGTGGCGTGGCTCTGATGGAGAATTGGCCGGTGCGGGCTTCCCTCTCGACCCATTTGGCACGCAAGCTCGGAAAGTTTTTGCCGACTCAGCCGCGGCACGTGTCGTGGCCTGGCGGCGTCGTCTCGATCACGTTCGACGATTTCCCGAAAACCGCGCTGACCGCGGGTGCCGCCATCCTCGAACAGCACCAGGCACGGGGCACGTATTACGTCGCCCTCGACCTCGCCGGGACGGAAAATCATCTCGGGCCGATGTTCGCGCTCGACGATGTCGGCGCGGCGCATCGCCGGGGTCACGAGATCGCCTGCCACACCTTTCGCCATCTCGATTGCGGTCGCGTCGCCACCGATGCGGTGCTCGCCGACATCGACGACAACGCGGCGTCCCTCTCGGATTTGATCCGCGGTTTCTATCCGACCAATTTCGCTTACCCGTTTGGCGGAATCTCGTTCTCGGCGAAGCGGGCGTTGTCGCGTCGCTTTGCCTCCTGCCGGGGGATCGGCGGCGGGATCAACGCCGGAACGGTCGATTTCGCCGATTTACGCGCGAACCCGGTCCACGCCGCCGCCGATCAAGCCGGCGGGTTTCGCCGGCTGATCGACGAGGCCCGCGCCAAGGGTGGCTGGCTGATCTTCTACACCCACGACGTCGCCGACTCGCCGTCGCCGTACGGCTGCACCCCGGCGCAACTCGACGCGGTGGTGGCCTATGCCGCCGCGAGCGGCGCGGTTCTGCCGGTCGGCGATGTCGTCGCCGGTCTGACCGCCGGCCATGCCTAGCCGCACCAGGGCAACACAATACGCACCAGCCGCGAGCCGGCGAGGCCATGAATCGTCCCCTCGGCGTTCCAGCGCGTGCCATGCGTCACGGCGATGACAACCAGCGCCGCCGCGACCAGCCAGCGTACCGGCAACACGGCTCGCCGGGAGGCGGCGAACACCAGCCGCAGCAGCACCAGCGTGCTCACGCCGATCGCGAGACCGACCGCCACCTCGGCGATTGCGTGGAGGCGCAAGACGAGGCGCGAGACCGCGATAGCCAGAACCAGGACCGCGGCGCCGGCATAAACCGCGCGTCGGGCGGTGCGGGTCAGCGAATTGGCGACCAGGAGCGCGAACCCGCCATAGACCGCAGCCGCCATCGCGGCATGGCCGCTGGGGCTCGCCATGCCGGCGACGCCATACCGCGCGCCGCATGCCGCCAATACCAGCTTCAGCGCCCCGACCGTGCCGGCACAGGCGAGGATCGTCGCGCCCCAGGCGAGCGCCAGGCGCGGCTGACGCAGCCCGCCCAAAAACACCATCACGAGCACCGCCAGCGGCACGGTCACCGCGGTGTCGCCCAAATCGGTGACGAAATTGGTCAGCGCCCGCACACGGTCGCTCTATTTCTAGGGACGGGCGAGCGGTATCGGCTCGGCGGCGATCCCGGCGAGCGCGGCGATCTCCGGGGGAGATGCCGGGTGCTCGACGGCGTCGAGATTGGCGCGCAGATGGCGCTCGTCGAGCATCGAGCACAGCACCACGGCGACGTTGTCGACCGCCAACGCCCAGCCCAGCATCAGCCGGTGGATATCCGCCGGACTGGGCCGATCCGGCCGTGCCTCGCACAAGCCCCGCAACCGATCGGCGCCGAGAAACGGGCTGTGCGCGATGTGGCGTCCGCCGCCGGGCAGCAGCTCGGCGTTGCGGGCACACACGCTGTTGCCGAACTGATAGAGCATGCTGCCGCCGCGTTTCCCGTTCAGCGCGACGACCGCGTCGATCCCGGTCGCCGCCCCATAGGCGCCGATCTTGCCGGCGGCGACCTGCGCGTCGAGAAACGCGATCAATTCGTCGCCGACATCGTCCGGCGCGCAGTCATGCAGGAACAGGATGTCGAGGTGGTCAGTCCCGAGCGCCGCGAGGCTGCGGTCGAGCGAGGCCCGCGCGGCATCGACCGAGAACCGGCCGGCGGCGCGCGTGCTCGTCCCGATCGCCGAGCGCAGCAATGGCCGCAATCCCGGAATATTGGCGACCATCGCCTGGGCCAGTGGCTTCAGCCGGCGCAAGGCGGTCGCGGCCCGGGGCGGCGCCAGCCCGAACTTGCTGGCGATCACGACTCGGTCGCGCTTGCCGCGCAGCGCCTCGCCGAGCAGGGCCTCGGCCTCGCCATAGCCGTACAGGCGAGCGACGTCGAAATGGGCGATCCCGGCATCGAGCGCGGCCGCGATCGCGCGCAGCGATTCGCTCCTTCCCACCCGCCCCATGATGCTGCCGCAGCCGAAGCCGAGCCGCGACGAGGCCGGCAGGCCGGGGGCGAGGGTCACATAATCCATCTGCTTTCCGCCGAACCCGCGAAGCTCGCGGTAAAGGCTACCACAGCGCCGCCGCTCACGGAGCCGATCCGATGATCCTCCAGGGCATCCCCTCGGGCGTCGAGACCGACGGCGAGGTCATCGTCGTCGGCGCCGGACCGGCGGGCATCATCCAGGCGCTCGAACTGCGCCGACACGGCATCGCGGTGACCATGCTCGCCGGAGGCGTCGACGGGTTCAACGCCGACTTCCAGGCCCTCTCCGAGGCCGTGATCGTCGATCCGCGCCGCCACGCGCCGATGCGGATGGCGGTGCGTCGCGCGCTCGGCGGCACGTCGCTGTTGTGGGGCGGCCGCTGCGTCGCGTTCGACGACATCGATTTCGCCGAGCGGCCCCATGTGGAAGCGGGCACCTGGCCGGTGGATCACGCCGAGATACGGCCGTGGTACGAGCGAATCGCCCCCTATGTGGATGCGGGCGAGATGGTGTTTTCCGCTCCGTTCCTGCCGCAACCGCCGGATGCCGAATGCCGCCTGGACCGGCTCGAACGCTGGAGCGAGGGGCGCGATCTGCGCCGTCTCCATGCCCGGGCCCTGGAGGGGGATGCGGGGCTGCGCATCTGCCTCGGCGTCGCGGCGATCGACCTCGACATCGACCCGGTCACGGGCGAGGTGACGGGGCTCCACGTCGCGATGCCGTCGGGGCAGCGCAAGACCTTGCGTGCCCGCGCGATCGTCCTCGCCTGCGGCGGGTTGGAGACGACCCGGCTGCTGCTCGCGGCGCAAGCCGCCCAGCCTGGTCTGTTCGGCGGTCCCGACGGCGCGCTCGGGCATTACTATATGGGTCATCTCGAAGGGCGGATCGCCGAGATCGCGTTCGACCGACCCGGGATCGATTCCGAACTCGATTTCTTCGTCGATGCGAGCGGTCGCTACGTGCGGCGGCGGATCACGATCGGCGAGGCGGCGCAGCGCCGGCACGGGTTGCTCAATTTCGCGGCGTGGCCCGATAATCCGGCGCTCGGGGATTCCAGGCATCGCAGCGCGATCCTGTCGCTGGCCTACCTCGCCCTCGCCGCGCCGGTTCTGGGCCGCGCGCTGATGCCCGAGGCGATCCGGCGCAAGCATCTCGAGGGCGGCGTCACCCGCGTCGCCGCCCATTTCGGCAATATATCCCGCGGCCTGCCCCGGGCGGTACGCGAGACGACTGGGTTTCTCTATCGCCGCTACCTTGCCCGGCCGCGATTGCCCGGGTTCTTCATCGCCAACCGGGCACGGCGGTACGCGCTATTCTACCATGCCGAGCAGGCGCCAAACCGCGATAGCCTGGTATTCCTCGGCGACGATCGCGACGCGCTCGGCATGCGGCGGCTGCGCATCGATCTGCGGTACGGCGAGCTCGATGCCCGTTCGGTCGTCGCCAGCCACGCGATCATCGACCGCTACCTGCGCGCCAGCGGCATCGGGCGGCTCGAATACGCGGTCGCCGAGCGCGACCGCGTCGCCAGCGTGCTGGACCAGGCGACCGACGGCTACCACCAGATCGGTACGACGCGCATGGCGGACGCGCCGAGCCGGGGCGTGGTCGACCGGGATTGCCGGGTCCACGGCACGCCCAACCTGTTCGTCGCCAGCAGCTCGGTATTCCCGACCTCGGGCCAGGCCAATCCGACCCTGCTGCTGGCGGCGTTTTCGGCGCGGCTGGCGGCGCATCTGGCACGGTTGCTCCACCAATTGCCCGAATCGCCGGTGTGCCCGGCACGCCTTGCGGCCGTCGCGCCGGTAATCTAAATGGCGATTGCGGCGATGTTATTAAGCGGATTTAAACACTCGCTCGACCTCTCTGGAGGGCCATGTTATCGCTCGAATCGACCCGGTGCGAGGCGACCTATGCCAGGCATGATGCCGTCGTGGTCTGTCGCCGCGCCGGTCCGTGGCATACGGAGGGTGTGGGTTGAGCAGCGTCTATGATGCGTTGCAGCGCGCCCGACAGGGCGGTCAGGGCGCCATCCCGTTGCCGCAGCGGCGTCCGGTCGACGAGTCCGCCCACGCGCCTTACCCGTCGCCGGCCAGTCCGTCGCCGACGAACCGGTCATCGGGAACCCTGGCGCCCGGCCCGATGGCGGCGGCGTTGGCGCCGTTGCTCGCCGGCGTGCGGCCGCTGCTCGACCGCGACGGCGGCGCGGTTCTGCATATCGTCGCCGCGACCGCCGGCGAGGGCGCTTCGACGATCGCGCGCGAGTTCGCGCTGCTGGCGGCGACCACCGGGCACTGCCGCACAATGCTGGTCGACGCCGATCGGCGCGATCCGCAGACCGCGCGGATATTCGAGTGCGATTCCGGCCAAGGGCTGGTCGACGCGCTGCGGGACGGGCTCGAATTGGACGACGTGTCGCGCCAGATCCCCGGCACCTCGCTGTCGGTCGCGTGTCTAGTCGGCTCGCGCAGGCCGGGTCGGGCCGACGCCGCGACGGTGCACGAATTGTACGGCCGCCTGCGCGCCCGGTTCGACCTGATCGTGGTCGATTGCCCCTCGGTCGCCGAGGGCGATTACCTCGAATTGGTGCCGGAGGCGGCCGATGGCGTGATCATGGTGGTCCAGGCCGAATCGACCCGGCCGGCGGTGGTCGCGCGCGCCAAGGAGGCGGTGCAGCAGGCCGGCGGCAATTTGCTCGGCGCCGTGCTCAATCGCCGCAGCAACTACATTCCCGATTTCCTCTATCGCATGCTTTAGGCGCCGCGCTTTCGGCTACCGCGCCGGCGACGCGCCGGTTTATCGGTTAGTTAAGGCATCTCCCGCTATCTAGCCGGCATGGTTTCCGATGTCGGCACGATTGATCGCCGGTGGCCCCGAACCGCCGCGCTGGTGCTGCGCTACCGCTATGCGGTCGTCGCGCTCGACCAGATCGCGCTAAGTCTGTTCAATTTAGGTCTCAATCTGGTCCTGGTCCGTGTGCTGTCCGCGACCGAGTTCGGCATCGTCTCGTTGTGGATGGCGGTGGCGTTGCTCGCGGTCGGGGTGCAGAACGCGCTGGTCAGCGGGCCGCTCAGCGTCTACCTGCCGGCGGCGCGGGACGAGGCCGCCGCGCGCCGCCTCGAAGCGGCATTGGCGACGGTCAACCTGCTGGCCATCGTCGCTAGCGCCGCCGCGATCGGGCTGGTCAACATGGTCGCCGACGCCGAATGGGCGCCGCCGGGCGCGGCCGCGGCGGTGGCCATACCGCTGTTCGTCGCCGCCGGGATGTACCGCGAATATTACCGCAGCGTCGCCTTCAGTCGGCACGACATGGCGATGCTGGCGTGGACCGACGCTCCCTATCTCGCCGTGACCTCGCTGTGCCTGATCGCGATGCTGGTGTGGCCGCAATACCTGGCCGGGCTGGTCTCCGCGTTTCTGGCGATGTCGATCGGCGGCGCGGCGAGCCAACTCTGTCTGCGGTCGCGGCGGGGGTTTCGCTTCCCGCGCCTGTTCACGCCGGGGTGTTTGAGGGCGTATCGCGGGATTGTCGGCGAGGTCTCCTGGTCGCTGATCGGCGTGTTCGCCAACCATGTCGAGACCCGCAGCTATACCTATATCGCGACCAGCCTGGTCGGACTGGCGGCATTGGCGGCGATCAACGTGGTCGGCGTGCTGTTCCGGCCGGTGACGGTTTTGATGGGGGCGTGGTCGCGGTCGGCCCAGCCGCAGTTTTCGGCGTTGCTGGCGCGCGGCGAGATCGCCGCCTTCGACCGCATGCTCGGCCGTGCCCTCGCCGCGGCGACGATCGGCAGTATCGCCTGGTTCGCGCTGTTGGCGGTGCTGTGGGAACCGGTGCAGCGGTTTCTGCTCGCCGGCAAATACCCCGAGGCGGGGCTGCTGCTGTTGCCCTGGGCGGTGGCGTCGGGGGTGTCGCTGTTGCGCTATGTCACTGGCGTCGCGCTGCAATCCGGCCGCGAGTTCAAGTTCCTCGCCTATGCCCAGATCGTCTGCGGCGTGATCTCGGCGGTGGCGACGGTCGGGATGATCCTGTGGCAGGGCTACACCGCCACGATGTGGGGCATCGCGATCGGCAACGGCGCCTGCCTTGTGTGGCAGGTGGTTCGCCTGCAGCGGATTCGCCGACCCGGCTACGTCGAATCATTGCCGCGCTGGGATGCCGCGATCGAGAAGCCGCCGCAACCGGCAGAGGATTGAGGAGTTGTCATGGCCGCCAAGGTAGCGATCATCCACCACGGCTACATCCCGCATTACCGGGTGCGGTTCTACGAGTTGCTGGCCCGCGGCGGGCAGGCCGAATACACGGTGTTTCACGGAGCGCCGCCCTCGTGGATCGGGGTGCCGGCGGCCGAGGGACCGTTCAACTTTCCCAATCGCTGGGTCCGCAACCGCGAATTCCGCCTCGGTCCCGCGACGGCGGTCTATCAGCCGGTGGTGCGCGAGATCCTGACCGGCGGCTACGACGCGGTCGTGCTCAGCGCCGAGGCCAAGTTCATCGCCAATGGCGTGCTCGCCCTGCTCGGGCCGCTATGCGGGCTCTCCGTGCTGTACTGGGGTTTCGGCTATCACCCGCAGCGCGGTTTTCGCGACAGCGACGCGCCGCACCGGCGCCTGTTCGGGGGAGTGAATTCGGCGAAGAACGTGCTGACCCGGATGGCCGACGGTTATCTCGCCTATACCGCCACCGGGGCCGAGAAATTGGCCGAGATCGGCTACCCGCGCGACCGCACATTCATCATGCACAACACGATCGACGTCAGCGAGCAGATCGACCTGCACGCGCGGGTGGCGGGTGTCGATCCGGCGGAAATCCGGCGCGAATTTGGCCTGCGGGCCGATTCGGTCGTGTTCACCTATATCGGCCGGCTGGTCCAGTTCAAACGGGTCGATCTGTTGATCGAGGCGGTGCGCCGGATCAATCGCGACCGGCTCTCCCAGCGGCCGGTCGAGGTCCTGATCGTCGGCGGCGGCCCGCTCGAAGCCGAGCTCACGGCGATGGCGAAAGACGTGCCCGAGGTTCATTTCCTCGGCACCCTGCCGCCCGATGAACGGGTCGCGCGCTGCCTCAAGGTGTCGGCGGCGGTGGCGATCGCCGGCGCGATCGGGCTGCTGGTCAACCATGCTTTCGCCCACGGCAAGGCGGTCATCACCCGCGCGCACGAGGCGCACGGCGCCGAGATCGAATATGTCGCGCATGACGAAAACGGGCTGATCGTGCCCGGCGATATCGAAGAATTCGCCGCCACCTTGGGCCGCTTCGCCGATTCCCCCGAATGGCAGGCACGGCTGTCGCGGGGCGCGCTCGCGGCGCGGGAGGCCCTGCGCATCGAGGCGATGGTCGAGCGGTTCGACGACGCGATCCGCGCCACTGTAGCTCGCCGGCAGCGGCCGGAGCGGATCAAGCAGGAGGCCGCGCCAACCCACCCGGAATGATCAATTCCGCCGCCGGTTTCCCGTTTCTTAAGGGGTTCGCCGGCATGCTCGCACCTGCCCCGGTCGAGCGGGTCGAGGTCGCGCAATCCCCCGAGGCGGCCCGACGGTTGATCCCCTTGCCGGCGTTTTCGCGGTTGGAGGTTTTATGAATGCGATGAACGAGGTCGTCATTGTCGGCGCCGGCCCCTACGGCATGTCGATCGCCGCCCATTTGCGCGAGCGCGGCGTCGGCTTCCGCGTGTTCGGCACCCCGATGCTGAACTGGCGGACCAGGATGCCGGACGGGATGCTGCTGAAATCCGACGGCTATGCCTCGAACTTGTCCGATCCCGCCGGATCGATGACCTTGAAGGAATACTGCCTCCAGCACGGCGTTCCCTATGAGGACGAGGGCGTGCCGGTGTCGGCGGCGGATTTCATCGCCTATGGCCAGGCCTTCCAAAAGAGATTCGTTCCCGAGGTCGAGCCGCGCACAGTTATCGGCCTCGGACGATCGAGCAGCGGCTTTACCGTGCAGTTGGACGACGGCGAAATCGTCGGCGCCGGCAAGGTCGTCGTCGCCGTCGGTATCAGCGACTTTCCCTATCTCCCGCCGGTTCTTTCTGGGCATCCGGACGAGTTCGTGACCCACAGCTCGCGGCATGTGGCGATGGACGCATTTCGCGGGCGCGAGGTCGCGGTGATCGGCAGCGGCTCGTCGGCGATCGACGTCGCCGCGCTGATGCACGAACAGGGCGCGTCGGTGCAGCTCGTCGCGCGCCGGGCGAAACTGCGCTTTCACTCGCGCACCGAGCTCGGCGGCCGGTCATGGCAGGAGCGGCTCCGCGCCCCCAACACCGGCATCGGCCCGGGCTGGCGCAGCGTGTTCTATACCGAGGCGCCATCGTGGTTCCGCTATGTGCCCGAAGCCAAGCGGCTGAGCATTATCGCTAAATCGCACGGCCCCGCCGGCGGCTGGTACATGCAGGACCGCGTCGTCGGCCAAATCCCGACGCTCGAAGGATACGCGCCGCGGAACGTGGCGGTGCGCGGCAACCGCGTCCATCTCGATCTCGCCGGGTCGGATGGCGGCGAGAAATCGATCTCGGCCGACCATGCGATCGTCGCGACCGGTTACAAGGTCGATCTGCGCAAACTCAAATTCCTCGATGACGGGCTACGCACGGCGATCCGCTCGGCGAAGCACGCGCCGGTCCTGTCGCGGAATTTCGAGACCTCGGTCGCCGGCCTCTATGTCGTCGGCCCGGCTTCGGCGACGAGTTTCGGTCCGATGTTCCGGTTTGTTTTCGGCGCCCGCTTCACCGCCGAGCGGATCGTGCGCCACCTCGCCGCATCGCTCGCACGCCAGCCGGCTCCGCAGCGCGCGGCCCTTGCGGCGCGCTGAGCCTGGGTCCGCACGAAAGGGGAAGCCGGCCATGAACGGGCTGATGATCGCGTTCGCGTTTGTGTTGCCCTACCATGTGCTGCGCACCGCCACCGCGGCGGGGGTAAAGGTCCATGTGCTGGGCAACGGCGCCTCGCGCGGGCTACGAGCATCGCGGCATTGCGCGTCCTATCGCGAATTGGGTTGCGCCGGTGTCCCGGAAAACGCCGAGGCGATCCTCGACGAAATTCAGGACATCGTGCGCCGCCGTCGGATCGACGTGATCTTTCCGTCCGACGACGTGTCGACCCGATTGCTCGCCGGCATGCGTGACCGGCTGCCGGTACGCGCCTCGCCGATGCCCGATCTGGCGACATTCGATTTGCTGAACGACAAAGGGAATTTCACCCGGTTCTGTCTCGACAACGGGGTGCGGGTGCCGCGGGGCTGGCTTTACGACGACACCGCGAGCCTGCGCGCCGCGCTCGCTTCGGGCGATCTCGATTTCCCGATCACGGCGAAACCGACCAACCGCTCGGGCGGGATCGGCGTTCTGCACATTCGCGACCGGAGCGAGCTGGGTCTGATCGACCTGATCGACTACCGGCCGATCCTGATCCAGCGGCATATCGTCGGCGAGACGGTCGGCATCTCGGTCGTCTGCCGCGACGGCAATATCCTCGCCCATGCGGCCCAACGGCGCGACGACGATCGCTTCCACCTGTTCGCCCACCCCGATCTGCTGGCCAACACCAGGAAACTAGTCGCCGCGACAAGGCTGAATGGCCCGGCCAATTTCGATGCGATCCTCGAGGAGGGCACCGGCGACAGCTACATCGTCGAGTGCAACCCGCGCTTCTGGTACACGATCTTCATGTCGATGATCGTCGGGTTGAACTTCATGGGGTTTGCCGTGGCCGACGGCCGCCCGGAAGCGCCCGGCGCCGCCACTCGGGTCAGCGACGATCTGCACCTGTCGCTCGGCAGGGCGGTGAAGCGGCCGTGGGCGGCGTCGCGACTGGATTGGGGCCTGTTGCGCTATCATCTCGGCGACCCGATCGTCTACCTGCTCTACCGCGCGAAAATGATCGACGACAGCGATGTCGCGGTCGAGGTGGCGCAGATGAGCGCCTACGACTGGCGCGGATCGACGGCGCTGGTCGCGCCACCGCGACCGGCGGCGGCTTCCTGATCAAGCGGTAGTGCCGATGCTGTCGCGTCGGGCATTGTTGCGCGCCGCCGCCCAAGGCGCCGCGGCGTGGCCGTTGCTGCCGCTTTCCGCCGGAGCCGCCGCGCCGCGCCCGCTGCGTGAAATCGCCGCGTCGCGCGGGCTGCTCTACGGCACCTATGTCCGCGGCGAGATGCTCGGCACCGACCCGCGATACACCGAGCTCGCCGCCCGCGAGGCAGCGCTGATCGTGTGCTCGTGCCCGCATTGGCGCAATATCGCGCCGACTCCGACCAAGGTGGATTATTCCAAGGTCGAGGCCGCCTATGCTTGGGCGCGCGCGCGCGGCATGGCGTATCGCGGCCACGCGCTGTTGTGGGGCGAGGCCGCCCCGCGCTGGTTCGGCGAGTTGCCGGACCGCGCCGCCGCGACCCGCGCGCTCGAAGAACACATCGCCGGAACCTGCCGTCATTTCGCCGGGCGTTTGCATTCGTGGGATGTCGTCAACGAGGCGATCAAGATCGGCGACGGACGCCCCGATCGCCTGCGTCGCAACGTCTTTCTCGACAAGATCGGGCCCGAGTATCTCGACCTCGCGTTCCACACCGCGCGCGCCAGCGATCCCCGGGTCAAGCTGGTCTATAACGAGTTCGACGTCGAATACGACATCCCGCATCAGCGCAACAACCGCGCGGCGTTGTTCGATCTGCTCGACGGGTTCAAAAAGCGCGGCACGCCGATCGACGCGATCGGCATCCAGAGCCACCTCGCCACCGCCCGGATGGGCGATTTCAGCGAGCGGGTGTTCCGCGACTTTCTGCGCGACCTGGCCGATCGCGGGCTAGAGATCATGCTGACCGAACTCGACGTCACCGATCGCGGATCGCCCTCCGAGATTGCCCCGCGCGACGCCGAGGTGGCGTCGTGCTATCGCCGCTATCTCGATGTCGCGCTCGCCAACCCGGCGGTGACCACAGTGGTCAGCTGGGGGCTGACCGACCGCAACAGCTGGATCACCTCGGGCACCTATCCCGAGACGAAACGGCAGGACGGGCTGCCGGCGCGTCCGCTGGCGTTCGATGCCGATTGCCGGCCCAAGCCCGCTTACGCGGCGATCGCCGCCGCCCTCGACGGCGCGCCGCGGCGTCGGGGATAGGCGCTCACGCCGGCTGGCGCGAGGCCCCGGCGCGCGCCAGCCGATCGGCGAGCGTGACTCCGGCGGGAAGAGCGGGGGGTCGGCCGCGCGGCTGGCTCTCGCGCCGGGCGATGCGGGCGGATTGCGCCACCCGCCCGAGATAGACGAAGGCCGTCACGAACAGCACCCATAGGATGTTGCCCTGACGGAAGAATTCGTACTCCGTCAGGTTCTCCATGAAGATGCCGGTCAGCAAGGCGAGGCAGAACGCGACATGGCCGGCGGTCGGCGCGGTCAGCAACCGGGCGACCCGATAAAATCCCACGAGCCAGTTCAGCGCGATCAGCCCCATGCCGACGATGCCGATGCCGAGGCCCAATTCGAGCCAGGCGTTGTGCGCATGCGGGGTCTGGAATTCGATCATCGCCCAGACCTGGTTGGCCTCGACGCTGTCGAGCCGCCAGAACGCGCCGTAGCCGTAGCCGAGCCACGGCCGATGGGAGATGTAGGAGATCGAGTAGTGCCAGATCTTGGCGCGGTTGGTAAAGGTCGGGTCGCGCCCCAATAAGGCCAGAACGTCCTGCATGAACAGGATAATCAGCGCGGCGCCGCCCAGCCCGACGATCCCGAGCGTGAACCCGACCGCGAGGCCGACCCCGTTGCGGCGACGTAGAAAGTTGGCGAAGATCGCGGCGTAAAGCACCACCACCATGACGACGACCGGAGTCTTCGATTCGGACAATTTGAGCAGGATAAGGCTGGCGACGATCGCGAGCACGGCCAGCCAGCGCGGGCCGAACCGGTTGCGGAACGCGTACACCGAGAAAATGATCGTCAGCGCGCAGGCCAGTCCCAGCGTGTTCTTGTCCGAAAACGCGCCGCGCCAGGCATAGACATAGGTTTCGTTGCCGCCGATCGCGACCGAGGGAGCGACGACGATCACGGCCAGCGAGGCGAGCATCGCCACGGCGTAGACCTTGACCAACAGCGCCACGCACTCGGCCATGTCGCTGCGCACGACCAGATACACGCCGAACAAGGTCGTCAGCGCGACCGTCCCCGATCGTCGAAGCACCAGCAGCGGGTCATCCGACCAGAACGCGCTGAGAAAGGCGAGGCCGGTCAATGCCAGCACCGGCCAGGCGCAGCGCGACAATCGCAGGACCTCGCGCCGGTGGGTAAAGAAGACGATCAGCAGAAACACCGCTAGGATCGAAAAAGCCGCCGCGTCGAATACGTTCGACGCGCCTTTCTTGCCGCCATGCGGGGTCAGATAGCCGTCCGGCGGCCAGAATACACCGGCGAAGATCAGCAGAAACACGAACACGAGAAGGCGTTCGAGCTGGCTGGCGATCAGCTTCACGGGACTTGCCCGCATTGGCGGCGCCGCGCCTGATTTCCGGGCGGGCGCCAACTCTCGGCAGATTGTATGATGGGCACAACTATCCGGGGGGAGAAAGCGTGCGCGCGATATGGCTCGTCGGGGCGTTGCGCCTTGCCGTCGCGGCGATCTGGCCGCTGGCCTCGATCGCGCCGACCTGGGCCGACGGCAGCGTCGTCCGCGCCACCGGCTGCGGCGACAAGCTCTTCGTGTCGAGCGTCAGGGGGTTTTCGGTGTTGACCGGGGTTGGTGGGTCCGGCGTCGCCGAAAAGGACGAGTTGGTCGGCGAGGTCGACAAGATCGGCTACACCCAGCTCTACGACAAAACCCTCGGCCGCAACTTCTCGGCCCGGGTCGAGGAGCACCAGCTCGACCGGGCGGCGATCAACCAGCGGATCGGGGTCGCCTGCCGCGGCTTCAACGCGCGCGGATTCGCCACCGCCACCGTGGTGCGGACCGAGGGCTGCGGCAACAAGATCATCGTCGCCGGTACGGACGGATACGCCGTGCTCGAGCGGCTGGCGGGCGGCGTCGTCGCCAAGGACGATTCGCTGTCGGGCGACTTCAACAAGCCCGGCCGAGCCACCGTCAAGGACAAGCAGAACGGGGCGACCCTGACGGTGTTCGTCGAGGACTACCAAATCTCCCGGGCGGCGGCCGAGCGCAAGATGCGACGGATCTGCACCACCAACCGATAGACGGGAGGTGGCGGCCGTGGGTATATCGCCCTCCGCCGCCATGGGCGCGATGCGATCTGACGGGATCGAGTGGTTCATCCACTTGCGGTAGCGAGAGTTCGGCCGCGCGCGTGCGCGGACATCGCGATATTTCCCGAGCGATAATCGCCGTTTTCCCTTTGCCATTGGTTAATGCGCACCGGCCGCCGCGGCCGGATTAACCGCGCGATAAGGGTTCGCCACTAGGCTCTTGCGATCGCCAGTGGGCACCCGGCCGATTCCTTCGTCGCACGGTCGGGCTCGCCATTTCGGCGATCAGAGCGGCCGCCTCGGCCACGGCAACGCGCGGGATCAGTGACAAGATGATGAACCGTTGCATCCACGATCTGCTGCGGGATCGCGCCAGCTTGACGCCGGACGCGATCGCCGTGCTCGCGCCCGATCGCGCGCCGATGAACTATCGCGCGCTGCTGCACCAGGCCGAATATGTCGCCCGCGCGCTGGCGGGGCACGGGGTGCGGCCCGGCGACCGCGTGGCGATCGTGCTGCCCAATGGCCCGGAAATGGCGGTGTGCTTTCTTGCCGTCGCCGCCATGGCGAGTTGTGCCCCGCTCAATCCGGCCTATCGCGAAAGCGAGTTCGAGCTGTATTTCGACGATCTGCGCCCAAAGGCGCTGATTGTCGCCGCCGGGTTGGCGACACCGGCGCGCGACGTCGCCAGGGGACGCGGTGTCCCGATCATCGAGCTCGAGGTCAAGTCGACGCGCCCGGCCGGCGCCTTCTCTCTGGCCGGCGACGAACCGGCCGCGGTCGCGGCGAGTTTCGCTGGGCCTGCGGATACGGCGCTGGTGCTGCACACCTCGGGAACCACCTCGCGGCCCAAGATGGTGCCGCTCAGCAACGCCAATCTATGCTGCTCGGCGGAGAACATCGCCCGGTCTCTCGGCCTCGACGCCACCGACCGGTGCCTCAATGTGATGCCGCTGTTTCACATTCACGGTCTGATCGGCGCGGTCCTGTCCACGGTCTCGGCCGGTGGCAGCATCGTCTGCGTTTCCGGCTTCATGGCTCCGCGATTTTTCGGATGGCTCGATGAGTTCAAGCCGAGCTGGTACACCGCCGTGCCGACGATACATCGCGACGCGCTTGCCCGCGGCGCCCAGCTCGCCACGCCGCTTGGGCGCACCTCGCTGCGCCTGATCCGCTCGTGTTCGGCGCCGATGCCGCCGCGGCTGATCGCCGATGTCGAGGCGTTTTTCGGCGTGCCGGTGGTCGAGGCCTACGGCATGACCGAGGCGTCGCACCAGATCGCCTGCAACCCGCTGCCGCCGGCAGTGCGCAAGCCCGGCTCGGTCGGGGTGCCGACCGGCACCAAGGTCGCGATCATGGGCGAGCGCGGCGATTTGCTGGGGTCGGACCAGATCGGGGAAATCGTCGTCCAGGGCGATGGACTCACCGCGGGCTACGCCAACAACCCGGAGGCCAACGCGGCCGGTTTTGCCGATGGCTGGTTCCGCACCGGCGATCAGGGGCGGATCGACGGCGACGGCTACGTCTTCCTCACCGGGCGGACCAAGGAAATCATCAACCGAGGCGGCGCCAAGATCGCCCCGCGCGAGGTCGACGAAGCCTTGATGGCGCATCCGGCGGTAGCCGAGGCGATCGCCTTTGCCCTTCCCGACACGCGCCTGGGCGAGGATGTGGGCGCCGCGGTGGTATTGCGCCGCGACATGGCGGTCGACGAGCGCGGCCTGCGCGAGTTCGCCGCGCGCAGCCTCGCCGACTACAAACTGCCGCGCCGGATCGTGTTTCTCGATCAGATCCCCAAGGGTCCCACCGGCAAGCCGCAGCGCATCGGCCTCGCCGAAAAGCTCGGGCTTGGGCCGACCGATGTCGAGCCGCTCAAGGAGGCGGCGCCGCTGGTTCCGCCGCGTACCCCGATCGAGGAACGGCTCGCGGCATTGTGGCGCCAGACATTGCGGCTCGACCGCATCGGCATCCGCGACAATTTCTTCGATTCTGGCGGAGATTCGCTGTCGGCCGCGATCCTGATCATGGTGATTGGGCAGGCGCTCGGGGTCGAGCTGGTGATCGGCGATCTGTTCGAGGCGCCGACCATTGAGGCGCTGGCCGGACTGGTCGGGGTGACCTCGGGGTCGCGGCGCTCGCGGCTGGTGCGGGTGCAGCCGGCCGGCGGGCGACCGCCGTTTTTCTGTATCGGCGCCGGCCCGACGATGCGAGCGCTGGGCATGCGCCTGGCGCCGGACCAGCCTTTCCTCAGCCCGCAATACCCCGATTTCGAGCGGCTGCCGCATCCGTGCCGGCTCGAGGACATCGCCGCTCACCATCTCGCGACGATCCGCGCCGAGCAGCCCGAGGGGCCGTATTATCTCGGCGGCTGGTGCGTCGACGGTCTGGTCGCCTACGAGGTCGGCCGGCAATTGCGGGCGCAAGGCCAGGAAGTCGGCCTGGTCGTCCTATTCGACGTACCGAGCCCGGTTCCGCCGGGGGATGGGGCGAGATCGCGCGCCGCCGCCGGAAAGGCCGCCGATCTGGCCGAGAAATTGCGATTGCACGCGCGGGTGCTGGGGCAGCTCCGGTGGCGGGCGATGCCGAATTACGTCGTCGGCCGCGTGCGCGCCGTGGCGCGGCTGATCAACCGCAAGGCATTGCAGCTTCATTACGGGGTCAGATTACGGCTCAAGATGCCGGCGGTGGTGCGCAACGAATTGGCGGTCCAGCACCGCGCGGCCCAGCTTTACCAACCGATGCCGAGCGATTGCCCGCTCCTGGTGGTGCGGCGGACCCTGCGCCCCGGCGGGCGCCAGCGCGACGCCAAGGCCGGGTGGGATCAGCTCGCGATGGGCCCGCTCGACGTCGTCGAAATTCCCGGCGATCATCGCGACATGTTCCTCGAGCCGCAGGTCGCCACCACCGCGGCGGCGCTCGACGCCGCGCTGCGCGAGGCCCAGGCCGCCACGCTCCCGCCGCCGGCCAACACAGCAATGGCTTCGTCCGTCCGCGCGGAACTGCTCGACGCCGGCGAATAGGCGATTAGAGCGATATCCGCTTTAATAGAATCGATACTCTCTTCGCGTTGGCCGGACTCGTTCCGGCCATTCACGAAGTGCTGGAAGGGATGCGTGGTCCCCCGGAACGAACCCGGGGGAAGCGATTTCTGAAGCGCTTCCGCCTTATCAGCCTCGATGGATGCGCTCTAACGCGCGCCGCTAGCTTGCGCCCGCGCGCTCACCGCGCGGCTTCAGTCGAAACCGTGTCTGTTCCTGCACCTTCCGTTCCCGAATAGGACGCGAGGCCGCCGGGGAAGCGCGCGCCGCCGTCGTGCCATCGATGGCGGCATTTCCGCCGAGAAAGCGCGGTCGAGCCTCCAGCGCCACCGGCTCTCCCGCCGGTGGCGCGGCGGCTGACCCCACCTTCATCACGTGCCATAGCGCGTCGTGCTGCGTCGGCCGTGCGGGCGGATCGGCGAACGCCGGTTCCGGCTCGACCATCCGGGGCTGGGGCTCGACCGTTTGCGGCCACCCCGGCGCCGGTTCGAGCGCGGCGATCGCGACATCGGGTTCGGCGGGGCGAGAGGCGCGGCGGCGCAATCCGAACCGGCGTACGCGGGCCGGGCTCGCGGCGCCCGAATTGGCGATGAACCCGCGCACCGTGACGCCGGCGAGGCGGCCGCCGACCGGGCGCTGATCGGCGCCGAACCCCGCGATCAGCACATTGTCGGCGAGGATGTTGATGCAGCGCGGGATGCCGCCGGCGGCCTCGACGATGGTCCAGGCCGCGCTCGGCGACAATACCTGGCCCAGCTCGCGCGCGCCGCACGACACCAGCCGGTGCTCCATGTAGTCTAGGCTCTCCTCCAGCGTGAACGCGCCCAGCCGCGCCCGCAACGCCACCCGCTGATTGACCTGGCGCATATCGCGGCGCGCGAGCATCGCGTCGACCTCGGGCTGGCCGACCAATACGATCTGGATCAGCTTTTCGGTGTCGGTCTCGAAATTGCTCAACAGGCGTAGGAATTCGAGGGTCTCGGCCGGCAATAATTGCGCCTCGTCGATCATCAATACGACGGTGCGGCCGCCCTCGAAGATCTCCAGCAGTTTCAGCTGCAACACCGGCACGGCGGCGAACACGCTCTCCGGCTCGGGCAGGTTCAGCTCGCGGCAGATGTACCTGGCCATTTCGAGCGGGCTGACCTGCGGCGTGAAGATGTAGATGATCTTGAACGAATCGGCACGCGCCTGGTCGAAGAAGGCGCGAATCACCGTGGTCTTGCCGGTGCCGACCTCTCCGGTGCAGACGATGAAGCCCTTTCGGGTCTCGATCCCGTAGATGATCGTCGCCAAGGCTTCGCGGTGCACCCGGCTCATATAGAGCAGGCTCGGGTCGGGGGTGACCGCGAAGGCCGGCCGGTACAGCCCATAGAACCGTTCGTACATCAGGCCACTATACTTGGCGTCCGATCACGCACACAACGGTGATGCCACGTCCCGTCGTCACCCTCGCGAAAGCGGGATGACGAAAAGATACCTGTTGCCACCCTTACGCTGGAGCCGTTCTAGCCGGACAAATTCGCCTGTCCGGGCCGATACGGCGCGGGTTGCGGCGCGCGGCCGCGTCGGCTGAGCGCCCAGGCCGCGTCGTATGCCGCCAGCAAATGCGGCACCGAGTATTCAAAGGCGATCTCGCCGTGCAGCCGGGCGCGGCCCGCCTCGCCCATAACCCGCCGCCGGGCGGGGTCGTCGAGCAGGGTGGCGATCACGCTGGCCATCGCGGCCTCGTCGCCGGCCGCGACATACAGCGCCGCGTCGCCGGCCGAGAATCGCGCCTCGGTCAGGTCGGAGGAGACGATCGGCAGGCCGAAAAACATGTACTCGACGATCTTGTTGGCGGTGCTGCGGTCCGACCATCCGTTCTTCGGCACCGGCTCGATCGCGACATCGGCCGACGACATGATCCGGCACAGCTTATCGTCGTCGCTGATCGTGCCGGTGAACGTACACAGCCCTGCGACCCCCTCCGCCTCGGCACAGGCGACGACGGCCGGCTGATGCGGCCCGCCGCCGATCAACATGCAATGGAAATCGCTCCGCCCAAGCCGGTCGCGCAAGAATTTGACTGCCTTGACCAGATGCTCGACGCCGTCCTGCGAGCAGATCTCGCCGAGATAGAGGATCAGATGCGGCTTGCCTTGCTTGTAGGACGCGTCGGGCTGGTGGACCTTGAATCGGGACAGGGCAGGGGCCGAGCGAACGATGTACACGTCGTCGGGGGATTTGCCGCCGCGCTCGACCGCGATCCGCCTGTAGCTCTCGTTGGTGGCGATCACGATTTGCGCGGCGCGGAAGGTCATTTTTTCAAGGAGCAGCAGGCCCTTCATCAGGATGCCATCATCGCGGCCGAACTTGGCCGAGGCCAATTCCGGCGACAGGTCGCGATGATCGAAGATGAAGCTCTTGCCGAACGCGCGCCACAGCCAGGCCATCGGCCAATAGGTCTCGGGCGGGTTGCAGACGTGGAGAATGTCGAAACCACGGCCGAACGCCCCGACGCGGATCGACAAGATCAGCGTGGCGACAAAGCACCACACGAACTCGACGATAAACGCGGCCTTCGCCTGGGCCTCGATCGGCGACCAGTAGCGGTAGATGTCGACCCCCTCGATCGTCTCGCGCGAGCGGTTGAAGCCGCGCGCCTTCGGGCAGATCACGCTGACCTCGTAGCCGTTCTGTGCCAGCGCGGTCGCCTGCAGCCAGGCGCGCCGGTCGAACGGCACCGGCAGGTTCTGCAATACGTAGAGAACGCGTCGTTTTTTCGGGGGATTCGGCATCGTCGCGGCGCTTTCGCTGTGGTCGGGGCGCAAGGGCGCGCTGCCCGTCGTGGGCGGGCAGACCGGACGATAATCGCCGACGCTGGTTAAGGAGCGGTTGCGGGCCGCGGCCGCTGCCGGGAATTACGCTCTATCGCCCGCGCGTGGGAACCGAGGCGAGCACCGGTAGGCCGAGAATGCGCTCGACGCTTTCCACCGTGATCAGGGTCTCGCGGAACACCAGCATGTAGACGAGCAAGCCGGCGGCGCCGACGAGGCCGATCAATATCCCGCCGATCGCGAACGGCAGGCGGGTCGGGCCGGTCGGCCGCAAGGCCGCGTCGGGTTTCTGGATCACGCTGACGCTGATCGCTTTTTCGCGGTCGAGATCCTCGCTCATCCGCGCTTCCTCGTAGCGGGTCCGGTAGGTGTGGACCAGCTCCTCGAGCTGGCGCCGCTCGCGTTCGAGACTTTCCACTGAGCGGGACCCGTCTTCGAGGTTGCGCAGCCGCTCTTCGATCGACCGAGCCTCCTGCTCGCGCAAGGCGATCTGCTGGTCGAGCGGCGCCGCGTCGGCGAGCGCCCGGTTCAGCGCGACGACCATGTCGTCATAGGCGGTGTTGCGCTGCGACCAGGTCTTGCGGTTCATCGCGTTCGGCGCGGCGATGAACTGCTTGAGCCGGGCCATTTCCTGCTCGGCGTCCTGTACCGGCTTGACCTCGCCGACATAGCGCTGGCGCAATTCCTGCGTCTTGACCTGGAGGTCGAGCAGCCGCGCCTTGGCCTGCTCGACCACGTCGGCGGCGGCTTCGCCGGCGGCGATTAGTTGCGGGGTCGATTTCAGCCGGGTGTTCAGAAAGTCGATGCGCCGGTGCGCGTCGATCGACTGGCTCTTGAGCTGCTGCAGGATCGTGTTCACCGAGGCGCGGTCGTCGATCAATTTGGCCCGCTGCGCCTCGACGTCGAACAGCGAGCGTGAGCTCCTGATTTCGGAGACCTTGGCCGTCGCCGCGGCCAATTGGTCGTCGTACTGCTTGGTCTGCTGTTCGAGGAATTTGTAGCGCGGGTCGCTGAACATCTCGGCGTGCTTTTGCTGATACAGCTCGACGATCAGGCCCAGCGCCTGTATCGCCAGATCGCGATTGGCGTTGCGATAGCTGACCGCGATCACGCCCGACTGCTCTATCGGGGTCGCCTTGAAATCGGAAAAGAAGTCGCGGATCGCCGCGTCCATCGCCCTGCCGTCGCCACTGGACCAGATCCCGGCGCCGGGATAGAGCTTCTCGCCCCCGATGCGGTTGATCACCGCCTGGATCAGGTCGCGGCTGGTCAGGATTTGGACCTCGGAGTTGACGATCTCAAGCTTGGTCACCGACGGCACCGAGGCGACTGGCTGGGCCGGGTCAGAGCGCACCTGGAACTCGCGCCCGGTCTTGACCAGCAGCCGCGAAGTCGCCTCGTAATAGGGCGTCAGGATGTACGAATAGCCGACGACGAGCACCGCCAGGGTTAGGAACACGCCGATCAGCTTGCGCTTTTCCTTGAACAGGATGCTCAGCATCTCGCGGGTCGTCAGATCGTAGGGGTTGGCGGCCATCTTGCTGTCCTGGTCCGGGGCGGCGATCGTTCCCTACTGGATCGGGTAGTTGAAATAGAAGGGGATGTTTTTGACGTAAGACGCGAAGAAATCGGACACCGAGGCAAGCACCGTCTGCGGCACGTAAACAACGTCGTAAGATTTGAGCATCGGGTCCTGCGCCGCGTCGCCGGCGCCGGCGAAATCGCCCAGCGCCACCTGGTAGTAATACACCTTGCCGTCGCCGGCGCGGCGCAGCAGCAGGATATTGTCTGTCTTGGCGCCGGTCTTGGTCCCGCCGGCCTGGGCCAGGGCCCGAGACACCGTCAGCGGCACGTCGCTGCGGACTAGGCCGGGGTTGTTGACCCAGCCGTCTACATAGACCGCCTGCGGCGCGTAGGTCCGCAGCGTGATCGTCGCCTGCGGGCTGCGGATCACGGCGCCGTAACGCTGGTTCAGCAGTTTGGTCGCGTCGGCGACGCTAAGCCCGCCGACCGCGACGGTGTTGACCAGTTGCAACGACAGGCGCCCGTCCGGGCCGATAAGGACTCGGTCGTTCAAATCGGCGTAGAACGGAAAGCGGATCTCGATCTCGTCGCCGGCCGCCAGCGCGTGCTCTTCGGTGACCGGCACGCCGCCGGGAAAGATGCCGGGGCTGGCGACGTTCGGCGCCGAGGGCGTACACCCGCCCAGCGTCCCCAGCATCAGGAATGCGATCGCGACGACCCGCGCGAGCCCCATTCGGCCCCCTTTCGGTGTCGGTCGAGAAGCAGCCCCCCAGCCCCGCTCGCCAACGCGGCGAATATCACCGAACTCGATCAGCCCCCGCAAGCCGGATCGCCAGGGCCTCCGTCCGGCGACCGCGCGCCGCCGCGCTAATAGGCGTGGCGCTGGCTGACGAACACCTTGATCGTCAGAAACAAGCTGCGAATGTCAAACCACAACGACCAATTGTTGATGTAGTCGAGATCATGGGCGACACGTGCGCGCAGCGCTTCTTCGGTATCGACGGGGCCGTTATGGCCGTTGACTTGCGCCCAACCGGTGATACCTGGCTTGACGTGATGGCGCAGCGCGTAATCGGGCACGATGTCTTCGTTCCGCCGGTGCTCGACCTTCATCGCGACCGCGTGCGGCCGCGGCCCGACCAGCGACATCTCGCCCCGCAACACGTTGAACAATTGCGGCAGCTCGTCGAGGCTCGACTTGCGCAGGAAGTGGCCGATTCGGGTGATTCGCGGATCGTTCTTGCTGGATTGGCGCTCGCCGTTGAGGTCGGCGGCCTCGTGGTACATCGAGCGGAACTTGTAGACCTGGATCACCCGATCGCCGAAGCCCAGCCGGTTCTGCCGGAACAATACCGGCCCCTTGCTGTCGAGCTTGATCGCGATCGCGGTCGCGACCAGCACCGGGGTTGCGACGACCAATGCCACCGCGGCGACGACCACGTCGAACACGTTCTTCGCCAGGTTCTGGCCAAAGCTCAGCGGACGGCCATAGACGTCGATCAGCGGCAATCCGCCGAATTCGGCCGAATCCTTGCCGGCGACGCTGAAGCCGACCATATCGGGCGCCAGGCTAATCTCGACCGGCATTTGGTGCAGTTTGTGGAGGACTTCGACCACACGTTGTTCGGCTGAATGGGGCAGGGCGACGATCACCCGGTCGATCTGGCGCTGGCGCGACAACTCGATCAGGTCGTTGGTATTGCCGCGCACCAGGTCGCGCAGGTGGCTCGCGCCAGGCCGGCGACGATCGTCGAAGACGCCGACCAATTCGATCGAATCGGCGCAGGTCGCGTGCAAGCGCTCGAGCAGGCGCGCGGCAAGATCGCCGGTGCCGAAAATCGCGACCGCCTGTTTCAGCCGACCCTGGTTGCGCCAGCGGGCGATCAGCCCCGACAGGATCAGGCGCGCGCCGGTGACGCCGGCCGCCGCGCCGAGTCCCCACTGCCACAGCCAGGTGACGAGCGGCCCCTCGACGGCGCCGGCCCCCGGCATCAGCACCGCGATCATGGCCAGGCTCGCGGCGAACGGCGCCAGCGTGCGCACTACGCAATCGGTGATTAGGCGCGAACGCGGCTGGGCCGCGAACTCGCGCAGCGATTCCGGCTTGGCCTTGGGCGAGCGCGCGGCGATGGCCACGATCGCCAACGCCGCGAACGCGATCGTCGGGTCGGGTAGGCCATTGAATTCGGATTGCAGCCAATACGTCACCGTGCCGGAGGCGACAATCAGCAGCATGTCGACCAGGCGGATCGCCCAGCTCACCGCGCTCAGGCTGAGCCGCTTCCGCTCCGGTTCCGCCACGGCGGCCGGGATCTCGGCGGGCTGTTCGACCGGTTCGGGGATGACGGCCGGTTTGTGGTTGCCCGGATTGTAGTCGTCCGGCCTATGATCATCCGCGCGGCGCAGAACGCGAGCATTGTTAAGCCGCCGCTGCCGTCCGCCGCGCGCGTCGAAGCGACGGTCGGTCATCGGATCGGCCACCGCGGTATTGCCGAGCGTGATATTGGCCAGGGCGATATTGGCCAGGGCGATATTGGCTAGACTGGGGGGCGGTGCCACGCGGAAGGGCGGGGACACCGCGCCGCCCAAGGTGACGTGATCGACAACGCGCCGAGAGGTCATGTACCAGACGCCTCATGCTGCAAGCTGTCGAGAGCCGGAGTTGCGAGAAAAGGCGCTCGACGTGCTTATTATTTTCGTCGGAACCTCTGCAATCCGGCGCTGGTCTTGCGTCGGCGGCGGTGTTCCCACGAAGCTCGCGGCAGAACCTAGGTAGACAATCAAATAAATGCAGTCGAATTCATGGTTAAAGGCACTTAAATTCATAGTTAAAGGAAGACTAATTAATGTCTGTAGATGTTTTATTAACCATATTTCGGCGATCACTTGGAGATATGTGGCGGGAATGCGGCGGTATCGGGGTCTTGCCTCTGATCGCCCTCGCGCTGTGGCCGGCCGGAGCGCTCGCGGCGTCGCCCGTCGCGGTCGCGGTCGAGGCCGACCGCGGCATGGTCGTCAGCGCGCAGCGCGAGGCCAGCGCGGCCGGCCTGCGCATCCTTGAAGCGGGCGGCAACGCGGTCGACGCCGCGGTCGCGGTCGGCTACGCGCTCGCGGTCGTCGACCCGTGCTGCGGCAATATCGGCGGCGGCGGGTTTATGCTGATCCACCGCGCGGACGGCGGCGACATCGTGCTCGATTTCCGCGAGACCGCCCCGGCTGCGGCGAGCGCGGGCATGTATCTCGACGCGTCAGGCAACCCGGTGCGCGATTCGAGTCTGCGCGGCTATCTGGCGGCGGGCGTGCCCGGTACGGTCAAGGGGCTCGATCATGCCCTCGGCAAATACGGAAAGCTGGCGCGCGCGGCGGTCATGGCGCCGGCGATCGCGCTGGCGCGCGACGGGTTCGTGCTCGGTCCCACCGATGTCGAATTGCTCGACGGCAAGGCGGAGTTGCTCGCCCGCGATCCGGCAGCCGCGCGGATTTTCCTCCGTCCGGACGGAACCAGGTTTCGGGTGGGCGATCGCCTTGTCCAAAGCGATCTCGCTACGACCCTGGCCCTGATCGCCGAGCGGGGTCCGGATGCGTTCTATCGCGGCCCGATCGCGGCGGCGGTGGCGGCGGCATCGGCGGCGCGAGGCGGGATCCTGACCGAGGCCGATTTCGCCGCTTATGCGGTCAACGAGGCCGCGTCGGTGGTCTGCGCCTATCGTGCCTACCGCATCGTCTCGGCGCCGCCGCCGAGTTCCGGCGGCACGATATTGTGCGAGATGCTGAACGTGCTCGCCGGCTGGGATTTGGGCGGGCTTGGCTTTCACTCGCCGCGCGCGATCCATCTGACCGCCGAGGCGATGCGCCGCGCCTATCTCGACCGCAACAACCTGCTCGGCGACCCGGCGTTCGTCGCCAATCCGATCGCCCGGCTTCTGTCGCCGGAGTACGCGGCCCGGCTGCGCATGGCGATCGACCCCGACAACGCGACGCCGTCAGCGGCACTCGGTCCATCCGTCGCGCCGCATGAAAAGCCCGAGACGACGCATTATTCGGTCATCGACGGCGCCGGCGACGCGGTCGCGGTGACCTACACGATCAACGGCAATTTCGGCGCCGGCGTGGTCGCGCCCGGCACCGGGTTTCTGCTCAACAACGAGATGGACGATTTCGCGGTAAAGCCGGGCACGGCCAATCTGTTCGGCCTGGTCCAGGGCGAGGCCAACGCGATCGCCCCCGGCAAGCGGCCGCTCTCGTCGATGACCCCGACGATCGTCACCAGGGACGGCAGGCTGGTGCTGGTGCTGGGTAGTCCGGGCGGACCGCGCATCACCACCGCGGTGTTGCAGACCCTGACCAACATCGTCGATCACGGCATGACCCCGGCGGCGGCGGTCGCGGCGCCGCGCTTTCACCACCAGTTCCTGCCCGACACGCTGTTTTACGAAAAGGGCGGTCTGTCGCCCGAGACCGTGGCGGCATTGGCCGCGATGGGGCACCGCCTCGTCGAGCGCCCGCCCTGGGGCGCGGTCGAGTTGATCGCGATCGGGGATAACGGTCGGCGGATCGGGGTCAACGATCCACGCCGGTCGGCCGGCGCGGCACTGGGGAACTGAGCGGCCTCAATGCCCGTGGGCGCCGTCCTTCGGCATCTCGGCCAGTTCGAACAATATGTTGCCGGTCGCCTTCGGGTCGATAAAGGCGATGCGGCAATTGCCGTGGCCGATGACCGGCGTCTCGTGCAATAGCGGCGTGTTCTTGGCCTTCAATTCGGCCAAGGCGGCGTCGATATCCTCGACCTCGAAGCAGATGTGGAACAGGCTCTCGCCGTTCTCGGCGATCCATTTCGTCGCTCCCGAACTCGGCGACAGGCCCTGCAGCAATTCGATATAGGTCTCGCCGACCGGCAGCATCGCCAGCCGCGTCGTCGGCCGGTCCTCGGCGTATTCGACCTCAATGCCGAATTTGTCGCGCAATATGCCAGCCGCCGCGTCGAGGTTGTTGACGGCGATGGCGATGTGCTCGATCCGCCTGATTTTCATGGGTCCTCTCCGCTCAGGGCGTTTCGACCAATACGTTGACGCCGCGCGCGGCGACGGCGAACTCGCGCCAGGTCTCGTCGTCGATCGGCACGCCCTCGGCGACGCGCTTGGCTCGCGTCAGTCGCTCTGGGTCGCCCGGAATCAATACCGGCTCGCCCGCCTTGCGCGGCGGCGAGGCGGTGACGTAGTCGGTCATCGCCCGGATTTCGTCGTTGATCCATCCCGGCTCGGCGAGGCGGGCCGGGTCGATCACGATCAGCAGCATGCCGTTGGTCACCGATTCCGCGTCCTGGCGCTCGGGCCGCATCGTGCCGCTGCCGGTCACCGCGCCGGCCAGGATCTCGCAGATAAAGGCGAGCGCGTAGCCCTTGTGCTCGGCGAAGGTCATCAGCGCGCCGCGCGGCCGGCGATACATCACGTTGGGGTCGCTGGTCGGGTTGCCGTCGGAATCGAGCAGGGTGTCGGCGGCGATCTGCTCGCCCTTGTTGCGGGCGACGCGCACCTTGCCCATCGCGATCCGGCTGGTCGCCATGTCGGCGATGATCGGCCGATCGGGCGTGGGGCCCGGAATCGCGACGGTCACCGGGTTGGTGCCGAAGCGGGCGTCGCCGCCGCGCCACGGCGCGACCGCCGGGCGCTGGTCGGTGATGTTGACGAACGAGATCGAGACCAGTCCGGCGGCGGCGCACATCTCGCCATAGGTGCCGACTCGGCCGATATGATGGGCGTTGCGCAGCGCGACGACGGCGACCCCGGTTTCCTTCGCCCGGGCAATGCCGAGCAGGGTCGCCTCGCGGGCGACGATCTGGCCATAGCCGCGGGCGCCGTCATAGACGATCATCGAGCCGCTATCGGTGACGACATGGCCCTTCTCGTTGGCGGCGGCCTTGCCGCTGCCGAGATTGCGCAGGTAGTTCGCGATCAATCCAATCCCGTGGCTGTCATGGCCCCTGAGATTGGCCTCGACGAGGTGGCCGGCGATCAATTCCGCCTCTTCCGGCGCGCTGCCGGCGGCGGCGAAGACGCGCTCGACGATGCGGTGCAATTCGGCGTGATCGACGATCTTCATGCGGATGCCTTCATGCGGATGCGTTCCTCTCTTCCCGCCGGGCCGCGACGCGCAGCGCGTGGGCCGGATAGACACCGAGTATCTTGACCTCGGTCGAGAAAAACTCGAGCTCCTCAAGCGCGAGTTTCAGCGGCCGGTCGTCGGGGTGGGCCTCGACATCGGCGTAGAACTGGGTCGCGGTGAAATTGCCGCCCACCATGTAGCTTTCGAGCTTGGTCATGTTGACGCCGTTGGTCGCGAACCCGCCCAGCGCCTTGTACAATGCCGCCGGCACATTCTTGACGTTGAACACAAAGGTAGTGACGGTCGGGCCGCCGCCAGCAGGCGGCCAGCGCGGCTCGCGCGCCATGACCATGAACCGCGTGGTGTTGTGCTCGGCGTCCTCGATGTTCTCGGCGAGCGAGACCAGGCCATAGATCTTGCCGGCGAGATCCGAGGCGATCGCCGCCACGCTCGGGTCGCCGCGCTCGGCGATCTCGGCGGCGGCGCCGGCGGTGTCGGCGGCGACGACTGGCGACAGCCCGCGCGCGCGCAGGTAGTTGCGGGTTTGCCCGAGCGCGTGGACATGGCTGCGGACCGTGCGGATCGTTGCCAGAGTCGCGCCCGGCAGCGCCAGCAGATGGTGGTGTACCGGCTCGAAATGCTCGCCGATGATGTAGAGGCCCGAATCCGGCATCAGATGGTGGATGTCGGCGACTCGCCCCGCCACCGAGTTCTCGATCGGGATCATGCCCAGCGCGGCGTTGCCGTCGCGCACCGCGGCGAAGGCGTCCTCGAACTGGGCGCAGGGCAGGGTCGTCATCGCCGGAAACACATGCCGGCAGGCGAGATCGGAATAGGCGCCGGGGGCACCCTGAAACGATATCGTGCGCGCGGGATCGGCGGGTTTCGGCATGGTGCTATCCACATACAACGTCATTGCGAACAGAGCGAAGCAATCTCGATCCGCCAGAGGTTTGCCCGATCGCGATCGAGATTGCCGCGTCGCCTCCGGCCCCTTGCAATGACACCATAACCGCTGTCGTTGCGAGCGGAGCGAAGCAATATCGAGCCGCTAGAGGCTCATCCGTCGAGATTGCTTCGTCGCTGCTGCTTTTCGCAATAACGATAAAGCCTCAGACCCGCATCAGGTCGCGGGCGCGGGCGAGATCGGCCGGGGTGTCGACCTGCACGCCCAGCCTCGCCGGGTCGATCAGGCACACCGAGATGCGCATCCCGGCCTCGAGCGCGCGCAGTTGCTCAAGCCGCTCGCGCTGTTCGAGCACCCCACGCGGCAACGCGACAAAGCGGTCGAGCGCGGCGCGGCGATAGGCATAGAGGCCGATATGCTCGTAATGCGGCCCGTCGCCCCACGGCACCGGCGCCTTGCTGAAATAGAGCGCCCGCGTCGGCCGGGTCGGGTCGGCGAAGCCGGCGGCGACCTTGTTGACGCTGGTCTCGTGCAATGCCTTCGGGTCGGCGATCTCGGCCGCGAGGGTGGCGATGTCGGTGTCGGGATCGGCGAGCGCGGAGAGCGCGACCGCGATCGCGCCGGGGTCGAGCATCGGCATGTCGCCTTGCACGTTGATCACCGCGTCATGGGCGCGGCCGGGGTCGAGCCGGGTGATCGCGGCATGAATCCGGTCGGAGCCGGTCGGCAGATCGGGGTCGGTCATCACCGCGATCCCGCCCACGCGCTCGATCGCGGCGGCGATCTCGCGGTCGCCGCAGGCGACGACCACCGGCCCCACCCCGGCGGCGACGCCGCGGCGCCATACATGCACGATCATCGGCTCTCCGGCGATGTCGGCGAGCGGCTTGTTCGGCAGTCGCGTCGCGGCGAGCCGGGCCGGGATCAGGATGATCGGGTTGCGGGGCGAGGCGGCGGTCACGCGCGGAACGCTTGCGACGAACGGGGAGCGACAAGATGCCCGGTTCGCCCGCGCGCCGGAAGCGTGATAATTTATTTGAGTCGCCGAGCGGAATCAGATTTTCTGCCGTCGGGAACCGGCTTGCAGCCGGAAGGCGGGGGAGCCGAAAGGACGTCCATGTCGTCTTTCGAGTGGAACAAGATCATCGCCTCGGTACTGACAGCGATGATCGTGGCTATGGTCGCGGGCATCTTGTCGAGCGAGATCGTCCGGCCGAAGCATATCGGAACACTGGCCTACCTGCCGCCGGGCGCCGAAGCCGGGGCGCATGCGCCGGCCGCGGGGCAGCCGGCGGTCGCGGGGCCCGAGCCGATCGAGCCGTTCCTGGCCAAGGCCGACGTGGCGCACGGCCAGCAGGTCGCCAAGGTCTGCCTGCAATGCCATACCTTCGAGAAGGGCGGCGCCAACAAGATCGGCCCTAATCTGTTCGGAGTCGCGGCGGAGAACATCGCCAACGTGCCGAACTATCAGTTCTCCCCCGCGTTGGCCAAGATGAAGGCCGACAAGTGGGACCCCGACAAGCTCAACACCTGGCTGTTCAAACCGCAGATCTTCGCGCAGGGCACCAAGATGACCTTCGCCGGGCTGCCGAAGGGCCAGGATCGCGCCGACATCATCGCCTATATGCAGTCGTTGAAGTAGGGCGTTGAGGTAGGGTTTAGGGCCACGAAACAGGGGGAATGTGGGCGAGCTCGACGCCTATTTGGCACTGGCCGCGGACCTCGCCGATGCCGCGGGAACGGCGATCCGCCCTCATTTCCGGGCTCCCCTGACGGTTGACGACAAGGCCGATCTTTCGCCGGTAACGGTGGCCGACCGCGCCGCCGAGGCGGCGATGCGCAAGCTGATCGCGGCGCGCTTCCCCGACCACGGCATCATCGGCGAGGAATACGGGCCCGAACGCGAGGACGCGGATTTCGTCTGGGTGCTGGATCCGATCGACGGCACCAAATCGTTTATCTCCGGCGTGCCGTTGTTCGGCACCCTGATCGCGCTGGCCCATCACGGCCGGCCGGTCGTGGGCCTCATCGACCAGCCGATCTCGCGCGAGCGGTGGATCGGCGCCGACGGTCTCGCCACCACCTTCAACGGCCAGCCGGCACACTGCCGCCGCTGCCCTACCCTCACGGGGGCGACGGTGTTCTCCACCGCCCCCGACATGTTCAAGGGATCGGACGCCGCCGCCTACGCCCGCGTTGCCGGGGCGGTCAAGCTGGCGCGCTTTGGCGCCGATTGCTACGCCTATGGGCTGCTCGCGCTCGGCTGCATCGATCTCGTCGTCGAGGCCAGCCTCAAACCCTATGATTTCAGCGCGATGGTGCCGATCGTCACCGGGGCGGGCGGTATAGCTACCGATTGGCGGGGCGAAAGGCTCGGCCTCGCCTCGGATGGCCGCGTGCTGGTGGCCGGAGACCGCCGCGCCCACCAGGCCGCGCTCGCCCGGCTTTCCGGGTAATCACAAACAGGAAGCGGGTCATGCGTCGAGTCTGCGCGATTCTCCTCGGCCTCGTCGTCTCGCTCGCGGCGATCGGCGTCGCGCGGGCGCAGAGCACCCACGGGCTGTCATTGTTCGGCGAGTTGAAGTATCCGCCCGGCTTTGCTCATTTCGACTATGTCGACCCGAACGCGCCGATCGGCGGCACGATGCGGCTGTCGGCGATCGGCACGTTCGACACGCTCAATCCCTTTGTCGTCAAGGGCGTGCCCGCCGCCGGCATCGGCCTGACCTACGACAGCCTGATGACCCAGTCCGAGGACGAGCCCTCGACCGAATACGGGCTGGTCGCCGAAAGCGTCGAGATCGCCCCCGACAAGCTCTCCGTCCTCTACAAATTGCGGCCCGAGGCGCGGTTCCACGACGGCTCGCCGATGACCGCGGACGATGTGGTGTGGACGTTCAGGGCGTTGCGCGAAAAGGGACGGCCGCTCTACCGCGCGTATTACGGCGACGTGACCAAGGTCGAAAAGGAGGGCGAGCAGGGCGTCCGCTTCCGCTTCAAATCGGCCGACAACCGCGAATTGCCGCAGATCCTAGGCCAGATGCCGGTGTTGTCGGAGGCGTATTGGTCGAATCGCGAGTTCGACAAGACCATTTTGGACCCGCCGCTCGGCAGCGGCCCCTATAAGGTCGAGGCGGTCGATCCCGGGCGCTCGATCACCTATCGCCGGGTCGCGGATTATTGGGGCGCCAAGCTGCCGGTCAATCGCGGGCGCAACAACGTCGCGGTGATGCGCTACGATTACTACCGCGACGGCACGATCGCGCTCGAGGCGTTCAAGGCCGGGCAATACGATCTGCGCCGCGAGAACTCGTCGAAATCCTGGGCCACGGCCTATGATTCGCCAGCGGTGCGCGACGGGCTGATCAAGAAGGTGTCGATCCCCAACGCGTTGCCGAGCCCGATGCAGGGCTTTGGCTACAATCTGCGCCGACCGCTGTTCCAGGACCCGCGAGTGCGCCAGGCGCTCGCCTATGCCTTTGATTTCGAATGGTCGAACAAGAACCTGTTCTATGGGTTCTACGCCCGCACGCGCAGCTATTTCGATAATTCCGAGCTGGCCGCGACCGGCCTGCCGCAGGATGCCGGACTGGCGATCCTGGAAAAATATCGAGGCCAGATCCCCGACGCGGTGTTCACCACCGAGTACAGTCCGCCGCGTTACGACGGCACCGGCAACATCCGCGACGGTCTGCGCGCCGCGATCGCGCTGTTGAAGGAGGCCGGCTGGAGTTTCAAGAACGAGAAGCTGGTCAACGACAAGACCGGCAAGGGTTTTGAGTTCGAGATCCTGCTCAACGATCCGCAGATGGAGCGGATCACGTTGCCCTTCATCAAAAACCTCGAGCGGCTCGGGGTCACCGCCCGGCTGCGCACGGTCGACACCGCGCAGTATGAACGGCGCATGGACACGTTCGATTTCGACATGACGGTGGTGCTGTTCGCGCAATCGCTGTCGCCCGGCAACGAGCAGCGCGAATATTTCGGCTCCGCGGCGGCCGACCAGCAGGGCAGCCGCAACGCGCTCGGGATCAAGAGCCCGGTGATCGACGCGCTGATCGAGGCGCTGATCCTGGCACCCGACCGCGCGAGCCTGGTGGCGCATTCCCGGGCGCTTGACCGGGTCTTGCAGCACGGCCATTACCTGATCCCGCAATTTCATCTCGGCGGGTACTGGGTCGCCTATTGGGACAAGTTCCGGCGACCGGCGGTATCGCCCAAATACGGCCTCGGCCTCGACACGTGGTGGGTCGATCCGGCGGCCGAACGTGCGCTCTCCGAGCACACGGGGGGCGGCGCGAGCAAGCAATGATCGCCTACGCGATCCGCCGCATCCTGCTGATCGTGCCGACCCTGTTCGCGATCATGGTGGTGAATTTCTTTATCGTGCAGGCGGCGCCGGGCGGCCCGATCGAGCAGATGATCGCCAGGCTCAAGGGCACCGATATCGGCGCGCTCGATCGCATCACCGGCGGGTCCGGCGATATCAAGGCGCCGACCGGCGAGACCCAGTATCGCGGCGCGCGCGGCCTCGATCCCGCCTTTATCGCCGAATTGCGCAAGCAATACGGTTTCGACAAGCCGGCGATCGAACGGTTTGGGATGATGATGTACAATTATCTGACGTTCGATTTCGGCTCCAGTTTCTTCCGCGACCGCAGGGTCGTCGACCTGATCGGGGACAAGCTGCCGGTATCGATCTCGATCGGGCTGTGGACGACGCTGATCACGTACCTGGTGTCGATCCCGCTCGGCATCCGCAAGGCGGTGCGCGACGGCAGCCGCTTCGACATCTGGACCAGCGGCGTCATCATCGTCGGCTATGCGGTGCCGAGCTTTCTGTTCGCGGTATTGCTGATTGTGCTGTTCGCGGGCGGCAGCTATTTCTCGGTGTTCCCGCTGCGCGGCCTGGTCGGCGATAATTGGGCCGCGCTTTCCTGGCCGGCGCGCATCGCCGATTATTTCTGGCACATCGCGCTGCCGATCGCGGCATTGGTGATCGGCGGGTTCGCCACGCTGACGATGCTGACCAAGAACTGCTTTATCGACGAGATCAACAAGCAGTACGTGCTGACCGCCCGCGCCAAGGGCCTGACCGAGCACCGGGTGCTCTACGGCCACGTGTTCCGCAACGCGATGCTGCTGGTGGTCGCGGGCTTTCCAGCCGCCTTTATCGGCATCCTGTTCACCGGCGCCTTGTTGATCGAGGTCATCTTCTCGCTCGACGGTCTGGGCCTGCTCGGCTTCGAGGCGGCGATCAACCGCGACTACCCGATCATGTTCGGCGCGCTCTACGTGTTCACCTTGATCGGTCTCGCGCTCAAGCTGATTAGCGATCTGACCTACATGCTGATCGACCCGCGCATCGATTTCGGCAGGCGCGGCGGCTAGACTGCCTCGGCAACGGGTCGAGCGTTGGGTTACGGGAGGACAACATGGGCAATTTCCGCATCGCGGTGGTGCAGCCGCTGACCGCCGCCCCGCCCGACGACGAACGCAATGTCGCCGCCGCGGTCGAATGGATCGCGCGGGCCGCGACGCAGGGCGCCGATTTCGTCTGCTTTCCCGAATCCTATCCCGGCCCGTGGCGGATGCCGGCCCCGTACGACCCGACCCCGGCGATCGCCGAGGCTGCCGCGAAACACGGGGTCCACAAGTCTACGGCACGTTGGAGCCGATCGATACGGCGGAGGCCACCGCGTACAACCTGACCTGCATGGCCTTTCCCGACGGGCGCGCTCCGGCACGCTACCGCCGCACCCATCCCAACGGCCCGTGGATCTATACCGGCGGCAAGCTTTGGGAATTCCAGTATGTCGGCGGCGGCGATTATCCGGTGTTCGACACGGTGCACGGCAAGGTCGGGTTGGCGATGTGCAGCGAGGTCTACATGCCCGAGGTCGCGCGGGCGCTGGCATTGCGCGGCGCCGAGCTGATCTTCATGCCGGCCGGGCTAGACAAGCGGCGCCTGTGGGAAACCTGGCGGACCTTTCTATGGGCGCGGGCGATCGAGAATCTGGCGATCGTGGTGTCGACCCAGAACCTGGTCACCGCGGCCGATCGCGGGCTGGCGATCATCGCCGCCCCCGAATCGATCCTCCACGAAAGCACCCTCCCCGGCATGGCTGTGGTCGAAATCGGGCTCGACCGGGTGCGCGAATTGCGCGCCGGCCGCGATGAGATCAACTCGTCACAAGGCTGCGGCACCAAGCAGGGGTTGCTGTCGGAACAGTGGCAGCGCCCGGAGCTCTACGACAGTTTCTATCCCCGCGACGCCGTGCCGCCGGCGCGCGAGGCCGCGGAATAAACCCGCCGCTCATACCTGCCAACGCCCGCGGGCGGGCGGGGGTTCGTTGACACTCGCCGGCGCGGGGTCTAAGTCACGGCATCTTGATCGCCGGACCCATTTGCCGGAACCGTTACCGATGACATCCGACCAGCGGCCGCTTTCCCCGCATCTTCAAGTCTATCGCTGGCAACTGACCTCGGTGATGTCGATCCTGCATCGCCTGAGCGGGATCGCGCTCGGCGCCGGAACGATCCTGTTGGTGTGGTGGCTCGTCGCGGCGGCGGCCGGGCGCGACCCCTACGCCGGGGTTCAGCATTTCATCGGATCATGGGTAGGGCTGCTGCTGCTGTTCGGCTGGAGCGCGGCCTTGTTCTACCATCTGTGCAACGGTCTGCGGCACCTGTGGTGGGATGCCGGGCACGGCTTTGAGTTGAGGACCGCCTACGCCACCGGCTGGGCGGTCGTCGCCGTGGCCGCGGCGCTGACGATCATCGCCTGGATCGCCGGCGTGGTCGGGTGGAGAGGCTGACATGGCCGATACACGGATGCGCTCTCCGCTCGGCCGCGCGCTCGGTCTCGGCTCGGCCAAGGCAGGGGTCGAGCATTGGTGGCTGCAGCGGATCACCGCGATCGCGCTGGTGCCGCTTGTGCTGTGGTTCGTCATCGCGATCATCCAGCATGTCGGCGCCGACCGCGATCTGTTCGTCGCCTGGGTCAAGCATCCGGTGCCGGCGGTGCTGCTGGTGTTGCTGCTGATCGCGACCTTCTATCATGCCGCGCTGGGGCTGCAGGTCGTGATCGAGGACTACGTCCACGACGAGACGCTAAAGCTCGGCGTGTTGATCGTGATGCGCCTGTTCTGCATCGCCCTGGCCGCGCTCGGCGTCTTCGCCGTGCTCAAGATGGCGCTCGGCGCCTGAGCGCCGGAAATTCCGCGGAGCCCCCAGGGATCATACGATCGGGACCATACAATCGGGGCCATACAGCCGAGGACGGACACTCTATGCCACCCGCCTATCCGATTATCGATCACACCTATGACATCGTCGTCGTCGGCGCCGGCGGCGCCGGGTTGCGCGCGACCCTGGGTACGACGATGGAGGGGCTCAAGACCGCCTGCATCTCCAAGGTGTTTCCGACCCGCAGCCATACCGTCGCGGCGCAGGGCGGCATCAGCGCCGCGCTTGCCAACATGGGCGAGGACGATTGGCGTTGGCATATGTTCGACACGGTCAAGGGGTCGGATTGGCTCGGCGACCAGGACGCGATCGAATACATGTGCCGCAACGCGATCCCGGCGGTGATCGAGCTCGAGCATCTCGGCGTGCCGTTCTCGCGCACTGAGGCGGGCAAGATCTATCAGCGCCCGTTTGGCGGCCACATGATGGAATACGGCGACGGGGCGCCCGCCAACCGGGCCTGCGCCGCCGCCGACCGCACCGGCCACGCCATCATCCACACGCTGTACCAGCAGTGCCTCAGGCACAACGCCGAGTTCTTCATCGAATACTTTGCCCTCGACCTGATCATGGACGACGAGGGGGTCTGCCGCGGGGTCATGGCGTGGAACCTCGAAGACGGCACGATCCACCGGTTCCGCGCCCACACCGTGATCCTCGCCACCGGCGGCTATGGCCGGACCTATTTCTCCTGCACCTCGGCCCATACATGCACCGGCGACGGCAATGCGATGGTCTTGCGCGCCGGCCTGCCGTTGCAGGACATGGAATTCATCCAGTTCCACCCGACCGGGATCTACGGGGCGGGTTGCCTGATCACCGAAGGGGCGCGCGGCGAAGGCGGCTATGTGACCAACAGCGAGGGCGAGCGCTTCATGGAGCGCTACGCGCCGCATGCCAAGGATCTAGCCTCTCGCGACGTGGTCAGCCGGGCGATGACGATCGAGATTCGCGAAGGGCGGGGCTGCGGGCCGAACAAGGACCACATCCTGCTCCACCTCGAACATCTCGAACCGGCGGTATTGCATCTACGCCTGCCCGGCATTTCCGAAACCTCCAAGGTGTTCGCCAACGTCGACGTGACGCGCGAGCCGATCCCGATCCTGCCGACAGCGCATTACAACATGGGCGGCATCCCGACCAATTATCGCGGCGAGGTGTTGCGCCCGACCGAGCGCGACCCCGACGCGGTCGCGCCGGGGTTGATGGCGATCGGCGAGGCGGCCTGCGTCTCGGTGCACGGCGCCAACCGGCTGGGCTGCAACTCGCTGCTGGACATCGTCGTGTTCGGCCGCGCCGCGGCGCACCGCGCCGGCGAGCTGGTCCGCCCGGGCACGCCGCATCCGCCGATGGCAAGCGGCGCGGGCGAGGAGGCGGTGGCTCGGCTCGACGCGGTGCGGAACGCGCACGGGCCGCGCAAGACCGGCGAGATCCGCACCGAGATGCAGCGCGTGATGCAGTTCAATTGCGCGGTGTTCCGCACCGCCGAGGTATTGCGCGAGGGCGTCGACAAGATCGACGCGGTGGCCAATAGCTATGGCGAGCTCGGCATCTCCGACCGGTCGATGATCTGGAACAGCGATCTCGCCGAGGCATTGGAGCTGGAGAACCTGCTCGAACAGGCGGTGGTCGCCTTGCATTCGGCCGAGAACCGCCAGGAGAGCCGCGGCGCCCACGCGCGCGAGGACTTCCCCGAGCGCGACGATAAGAACTGGCTCAAGCATACCGTCGCCTGGCTCGACGGCGAGGGCAAGGTCACGATCGGATATCGCCCGGTGCACCTGTTCACCCTGTCGAACGAGGTGCAGGTATTCCCGCCCCAGGCGCGAACCTATTAAAGCAAAGTCGGAATGATTAGGATCACAGCTTCACAATATCGCCTCCCCCGGGTTTGTCCCGGGGGTCCACGAATGTCCGCGGAAAATTCGTGGATGCCCACGGATCAAATCCGTGGGCTGAAGGCCCACGGGTCAAGCCCGGCCAAAGCGATATTCTTGGTGATCCCGCGTAACTCAATCCCGCTCTAGCCGCGCCCGCATCAAATCCGGCATCTCCGGAGCCCTTCACATGGCCGAATTTCGTCTGCCCGCTAACTCCAAGATCGGCACCGGCGCGACCCATCCCGCGCCGGTCAATGCCAAAACCCCGCGCCGGTTTCAGATTTATCGCTGGAACCCCGACAGCGGCGCCAACCCGGCGCTCGACAATTACACGGTCGATCTCGCCGACTGCGGACCGATGGTTCTCGACGCGCTGATTAAGATCAAGAACGAGGTCGACACCACCCTGACCTTCCGCCGCTCATGCCGCGAGGGCATCTGCGGCTCGTGCGCGATGAATATCGACGGCACCAACACCTTGGCCTGCCTGAAACCGATCGAGGACGTCAAAGGCGACGTGCGCATCTATCCCTTGCCGCACATGCCGGTGATCAAGGACCTGGTGCCCGACCTGACCCACGTCTATGCGCAATACCGCTCGATCCAGCCTTGGTTGCAGACCGAGAGCCCGGCACCGCCCGATCGCGAGCGCCCGCAATCGGAGGAAGAGCGGGCCAAGCTCGACGGGCTGTGGGAATGCATCCTGTGCTTCTGCTGCACGACTTCGTGCCCGAGCTACTGGTGGAACGGCGAGCGCTATCTCGGACCCGCCGTCCTGCTGCAGGCCTATCGCTGGATCGCCGACAGCCGCGACGAGAAGACCGGCGAGCGCCTCGACGCGCTCGAAGACCCGTTCCGCCTCTATCGCTGCCACACGATCATGAACTGCACCAAGACCTGCCCCAAGAGCCTGAACCCGGCGAAAGCCATCGCCGAGATCAAGAAATTGATGGTCTTGCGGCGGTAACGGGCAGGGCGCGCGGTCGATCCTCCCAGGAGGACGAATGCTTACAATCTGGGGGCGGCGCAGCTCGTTCAACCTGCAGAAGGTCATGTGGCTGGTCGGCGAGCTCGGGCTTCCGCATCAGCATATTTCGGCCGGCGGTGGGTTTGGCGGGCTCGACGATCCGGGGTTTCTGGCGATGAACCCGCACGGAAGGGTGCCGGTGATCGACGACGACGGCACCATCGTCTGGGAGTCGCAGACGATCCTGCGCTATCTCGCCGCCGCGTACGGGCGCGGCAGGTTCTGGTCGGACGATCCGGGCGAGCGGTCGAAGGCCGAGCGCTGGATGGATTGGTCGCAGTCGACCTTGCAGCCCGATTTTCTGAACGGCGTGTTCTGGGGCTTCTATCGCACGCCCGAGCCGCGGCGGAACATGCCCGCGGTCAATGCCAGGATCAGGGCCTGCGCCCGGCATTTCCAATTGCTCGACAGGGTACTCGCCGACCGCCTGTTTCTGTGCGGCGACGAACTCACCCTGGCGGACATCCCGGCGGCGACCTCGTTGTATCGCTATTTCGAGATCGAGATCGAGCGGCCCTCGGTCCCGAACGTCGAGGCCTGGTACCGCCGATTGCAACAGCGCCCCGCCTACCGCGAGCACATCATGGTGCCGTTCGGCGAACTGTATGGCCGGCTCGACTACTAGCCGGCGCCACAGCTAGATAGTGCGCCGATCGGCCGGGCAGGGGTATGGTGCGACCGGCGGTTTCGCGCCAGCGGTTTTCTCGACGAGGGTGACGATGACGGGAGATGCGACAAGGAAGCTGGCCGGCAAGGTCGCGGTGGTGACCGGCGCTTCGAGCGGCATCGGCGCCGCCAGCGCCCGGCTGTTCGCCGAGGCCGGGGCGCGGGTCGTCGTCGGCTATAACAGGGGGGTCGATCGCGCCAACGCCGTTGTCGCCAGCCTCGCCGGCGGCGCTCAGGCCGGCTTCCATCAGGCGATCCGCCTGCCGCTCGAAGACACCGCCCAAATCAAGCAGGCAGCCGCCGCGGTGCGCGAGGCGTTCGGCCGCGCCGACATCCTGGTCAACTCGGCCGGCTTTACCCGCATGGTCGCGCATAGCGACCTCGATGCGCTCGACGACGATCTGATCGACCAGGTACTGACCGCCAATGTGCGGGGCCCGTTCGCGACGATCCGCGCCTTTGTCCCGCTATTGCGCGAATCCGGCGATGGGGTGATCGTCAACATCTCGTCGGGCGCGGCCACCGCCGGCACCGGCAGCTCGATCATCTACGGCGCCTCCAAGGCCGCGCTCAACACGATGAGCATGGCCTTAGCGCGCGTGCTCGGCCCCGAGATCCGCGTCGTCGTCGTCGCGCCCGGCATGGTCCATACCGGCTTCGTCCCCGGCCGCACCGAGGAGATGATGCACAAGGCGGCGATGTCGACGCCGCTGAAGCGGGCGATCGAGGCCGAGGACGTGGCCCTGGCGGTGCTGTCCTGCGTTACCCATCTGACCCATACCACCGGGTCGATCATCCCGGTAGACGCCGGACGGCATCTGTAGACTGACATCTATCGGACCGGGACCGGCTTAGGACGTAGATGGCAAATATCCCGCGCCAGCGCGACATAATCGACCGGCGGGCGCTCGCCGAGGAACTCGCGCGCATCGCCGAAACCGCGGCGGCGCCGGCGCTCGATCGCCGCCCGTTTCTGGTGCCGTTGAAAGCCGTGCTGGCCCAGGGCAATGCCGAGATTCAGCGCCGGTTCGAGGCCGACGACAACGCTTCGCGGTCGGTGCGCGAGCAATGCTTCCTGATCGACCAGCTGATTCGCGGCCTCTATGATTTCGTCACCGAAAGCGTCTATCCGCTGGCCAATCCGACCTCCGGCGAAAGGCTCGCGATCGTCGCGGTCGGCGGCTATGGCCGCGGCGAGATGGCGCCGTATTCCGACATCGATCTTTTATTCCTGCTCCCCTACAAGCAGACCCCGCACACCGAGCAAGTGGTCGAATACCTGCTGTACATGCTGTGGGATCTCGGTCTCAAGGTCGGTCAGTCAACCCGCTCGGTGGCCGATTGTCTGCGCTACGCCAGGCAGGACCTGACGATCCGCACCAGCCTGTTGGAGGCGCGTTACGTCTGGGGAGAGCAGGCGCTTTACGGCGAATTGAAGCAGCGCTTCGATAGCGACATCGTGCGCGGCACCGCGGCGCAATTCGTCGAGGCGAAACTGGCCGAGCGGGACGCAAGGCACCAGCGCGTCGGCGACAGTCGCTACCAGCTCGAACCCAATATCAAGGAGGGCAAGGGCGGGCTGCGCGACCTGCACACCCTGTTCTGGATCGCCAAATACATCTATCGCGTCGACGACGTCGCCAAGTTGGTCGAGAAGAACGTGCTCTCGGCCGAGGAATCGCGTCGTTTCGAGCGCGCCCAGGCGTTTTTGTGGACCACGCGCTGCCACCTGCATTATCTCGCCGGACGCGCCGAGGAGCGGCTGACCTTTGACATGCAGGCCCAGATCGGGCTGCGCATGGGCTATACCGACCACGCCGGCAGCCGCGGCGTCGAACGTTTCATGAAGCATTATTTTCTGGTGGCGAAGGATGTCGGCGACCTGACCCGCATCTTCTGCGCCATCCTCGAGATCGATCAGCAGAAAAAGCGGCGCCTCTCCTGGCTGCGCTGGGGGGCGGGCCGGCGCGCGCTTGAAGGATTCGCGCTCGACGGCGAGCGGCTGACGATCCCGTCCGAGGATTTCTTCAAGACCGACCCGGTCGCGCTGATCCGGCTGTTTCACGTCGCCGAGCTGCACGAGCTCGACATTCACCCGCGGGCCCTGCGCGCGGCGACTCAATCCCTGCGCCTGATCGACGGCAAGTTGCGCGAGAACCCCGAGGCCAACCGCTTGTTCCTCGAGATACTGACCTCGCCCAAGGACCCGGCGACGGCGTTGCGGCGGATGAACGAGGCCGGTGTGTTCGGCAAGTTCATCCCGGATTTCGGCCGCGTCGTCGCGCAGATGCAGTACGACATGTACCATGTCTACACGGTCGACGAGCACACGCTGTTCGCGATCGGCATCTTGCACGACATCGAAACCGGCGCGCTGAACGAGGAATTGCCGGTCGCGAGCGCGATCATGCCGACGGTGGTGTCGCGCCGCGCCCTCTACCTCGCGACCTTGTTGCACGATATCGCCAAGGGCCGCGGCGGCGACCATTCGCAATTGGGTGAGCAGGTCGCGCTGAAACTGGGCCCCCGGCTCGGGCTGACCGCCGAGGAGACCGAGACGGTCGCGTGGCTGGTGCGCTGGCACCTGCTGATGAGCGGCACCGCGTTCAAGCTCGATATCGGTGATTCGCATACAATCAAGAATTTCGTCGAGCGGGTGCAGTCGCCCGAGCGGCTCAAACTGCTGCTGATCCTGACCGTCGCCGATATCCGCGCGGTCGGCCCTAAGATTTGGAACGGGTGGAAGGCAGCATTGTTGCGCGAGCTATATCACAGCGCGCTCGACGCGATCTCCGGCGGGCTGACCGCGGAGGGCCGCGACTCGCGCATCGCCGCCGCCCAGGCCGCCGCCCGCGCGCTGCTGATCGATTTTTCCGACGACGAATTCACCACCTTCGCCGGCCGGGGCTATCCGTTCTACTGGTTGTCGCTCGATGCCGAGACCCACGCCCGCCATGCCAGGCTGATGCGCGAAGCCGATGCGAGCGGCGCGCCGCTGACCGTCGACAAGCGCGTCGACGCGCTGCGGGCGGTGACCGAGATCACGCTCTACACGGCCGATCATCCCGGCCTGTTCTCGCGCATCGCCGGCGCGCTCGCGGTGTGCGGCGCCAATATCGTCGATGCCAAGATCGTGACGATGTCGAATGGCATGGCGCTCGATACATTCTGGATCCAGGACCCCGAAGGCGGCCCGTTCAGCCGACCGGACAAGCTCGCCAAGCTCGCGGTCGTGTTCGAGAATGTGCTGACCGGCGATCTGAAGCCGCATCGCGAATTGGAGCGGGTGCCGCCGTTCCCGGGCCGCGGCCACGTCTTCACGGTATTGCCGCGGGTGTTGATCGACAACCAGGCGAGCCGCTCGCATACCGTGATCGAGGTCAACGGGCGCGACCGGCCGGGCCTGCTCTATGAGGTCACTCGCGAGCTGACCCGGCTCAATCTGCAGGTGTCGAGCGCCAAGATCTCGACCTACGGCGAAAAGGTGGTCGATGTGTTCTACGTCAAGAACCTGTTCGGCCATAAGGTCGAGCATAAGGCCAAGCTAGACGAGATTCGCACGGCGTTGGTCGCGGTGCTGGCCAGGGGCAACCCGGCGCCGCCGACCGCCGTCCCCTCGCGCCGAGCCCGGGCCGCCGCGGCCGCCGCCGAATAGCCGCGGTTCGGCGCCGACGCGGCGCCTCAATTTGCTGTCGCGGCGCCGCGTCTCGAAGGACGCACGCGACCCGGCGGCGCGTGCCGCCAAGATCCTGACCGGCGCCACACCGTGTTTTCTGCCTCGCGGTTTCGTCGATCGACCGGTGGAACTACTCCGGCGTACTTCGCGTTGTCCAACGTCCAGTTATCGCTTCTCGCGGAGAACACTCATGTCGGTACGCTACGGTGGGCTTGCACTGCTGGCATTCGCTTCGCTCGCGCTCGCGGGGTGTGGCGTCACGCCGGGTTGCCGCGCGGTCAGCACCGGGCTGCTCGGCGCCGGCACCGGTGCGGCGATTGGCGCGATCGTGGGCGGCCCGGTGGGTATGGCGGCGGCTATCGGCGGTGCGACCGGCGTCGTCGCCGGCGCGGCGACCCCGCCGCAGGTCGCCTCGCTCGGCCCGTCGCCGCTGTGTTATTGAGGTAGGCGCACCGCTACTCCCGCAGATCCTCGAAGAATTCCTTGACCCGCGCGAAGAACCCCTCGCTTTGCGGGCTGGTCTTTTGGTTTTCACTTTCCTTGTCGAACTCGCGCAACAATTCCTGTTGACGCTTGGTCAGGTTGACCGGGGTCTCTACGATCGCCTCGATGAACATGTCGCCGCGCGCGGCCGAGCGCAGTACCGTCATGCCCTTGCCGCGTAGCCGGAACTGGTGGCTCGACTGAGTCCCGGCCGGCACGGTGACGCGGGTGCGGGTGCCCTCGACCGTCGGCACCTCGATCGTGCCGCCTAGGGATGCGGTGGTGATCGGGATCGGCACCCGGCAATAGATGTTGGCGCCGTCGCGCTGAAAGATCTGGTGCTGGGCGATGCTGATGAAGATGTAGAGATCGCCCGGCGAGGCGCCGTGGAGCCCGACCTCGCCCTCGCCCGACAGGCGGATGCGGGTGCCGTCCTCGACCCCGGCCGGGATGTTGACCGACAGGGTCTTCTCGCGCCGCACCCGTCCCTGGCCGCCGCAGCCCTTGCACGGCTTCTCGATGACGTTGCCGGCGCCGTGACAGGTCGGGCAGGTGCGCTCGATCGTAAAGAAACCCTGCTGTGCCCTGACCCTGCCCTGGCCCTGGCAGGTGCGGCAGGTGGCCGGCCGCGAGCCCGCCTCGGCGCCGCTTCCCTTGCACTGGTCGCAATGGACAAAGGTGGCGACGCGAACCGTGGTCTGTTTGCCGCGAAAGCTGTCCTCGAGGGTGACTTCGAGGTTGTAGCGCAGGTCGCTGCCCCGGTTCGGGCTGGTCTGGCCGCGCCCGCCGCCGCCCATTGCGCCGAACATCTCCTCGAAGATATTGGCGAAGCCGCCGCTGAACCCGCCGCCAAAGCCGAAATCCCCGGTGCCGCGCCCCCCGCCCTGCTCGAAGGCGGCGTGGCCGAACCGGTCATAGGCCGCGCGTTTCTGGTCGTCCTTGAGGATGTCGTACGCTTCGTTGAGGTCCTTGAATTTCTGCTCCGACGATTTGTCGCCGGCGTTGCGATCCGGGTGGTGCTGCATCGCCAGCTTGCGATAGGCGCGCTTTAATTCCTCGCCATCGGCCGACTTCGAGACGCCGAGGATCTCGTAAAAATCTTGCTTAGCCATGTCGGATGGAAGCCCGGCTGTGATTATCCGCTGAGGAAGTCACCCCCGGGCCGCGGCCCGGGGGTGTGATGTCGCCATGCTCGCCGGCGACGGCGGCATGATCAGCCCGCGCCGCGCTTCTTGCGCTCGTCGACCTCCTCGAAATCGGCGTCGACGACCTTGTCGCCGGGGCCGTGTCCCGGGCCTTGACCGGGACCCTGGCCGCCGCCCTGTGGACCGCTTCCTTGAGGGCCGCCGCCGTCGCCGCCTGCCGCCTGCTGGGCCTTGTACATTGCCTCGCCGAGCTTCATCGACGCCTGTGCGAGGGTTTCGGTCTTGGCCTTGATCTCGTCGACATTGTCACCGCCGACGACATCCTTCAGCGCCTGCGCCGCGCTTTCCACCGCCGCGCGATCCTCCGCCGAGACCTTGTCGCCAGCCTCGGTCAGGGTGCGTTCGGCGGTGTGGATCAGCGCGTCCGCCTGGTTTTTGGCTTCGACCAGCTCACGCCGCTTTTTGTCTTCCTCGGCATGCGCCTCGGCGTCCTTGACCATCTTTTCGATGTCGCCTTCGCTCAACCCGCCCGAGGCCTGGATTCGGATCTGCTGCTCCTTGCTGGTCGCCTTGTCCTTGGCCGAAACCTGGACGATGCCGTTGGCGTCGATGTCGAAGGTGACCTCGATCTGCGGCATGCCGCGCGGCGCCGAGGGGATGCCGACCAGATCGAACTGCCCCAGCAATTTGTTGTCGGCGGCCATCTCGCGCTCGCCCTGGAAGACGCGGATCGTCACCGCGGTCTGGCTGTCCTCGGCGGTCGAGAAGGTCTGGCCCTTCTTGGTCGGGATCGTCGTGTTGCGGTCGATCAGCCGGGTGAACACGCCGCCCAGGGTCTCGATGCCGAGCGACAGCGGGGTCACGTCGAGCAGCAATACGTCCTTGACCTCGCCCTGCAGCACGCCCGCCTGGATCGCCGCGCCGATGGCGACGACCTCGTCCGGGTTGACGCTGCGGTTCGGCTCCCTGCCGAAGAACTGCTTGACCGTTTCGATCACCTTGGGCATGCGGGTCATGCCGCCGACCAGGATCACCTCGTCGATCTCCGAGCCTTTCAGCCCGGCATCCTTCAGCGCGTTGCGGCACGGCCCGACCGTGCGCTGGATCAGGTCGTCGACCAGCGCCTCGAGCTTGGCCCGGGTCAGCTTGATGTTCAGGTGCTTGGGCCCGGCCTGGTCGGCGGTGATGAATGGCAGGTTGACCTCGGTCTGCACCGACGAGCTGAGCTCGATCTTGGCCTTCTCCGCCGCTTCCTTAAGCCGCTGTAGGGCCAGCTTGTCGCTCCGCAGGTCGATGCCCTGTTCCTTTTTGAACTCGTCGGCCAGGTAGTCGATGATCTTGCGGTCGAAATCCTCGCCGCCGAGAAACGTATCGCCGTTGGTCGACTTGACCTCGAACACGCCGTCGCCGATTTCGAGCACCGAGATGTCGAAAGTGCCGCCGCCGAGGTCATAGACCGCGATCGTGCCGGTACCCTTCTTCTCCATGCCATAGGCGAGCGCCGCCGCGGTCGGCTCGTTGATGATGCGCAATACCTCGAGCCCGGCGATGCGGCCGGCATCCTTGGTCGCCTGGCGCTGGCTGTCGTTGAAATAGGCCGGGACCGTGATCACCGCCTGGGTGACGGTCTCGCCGAGAAAGGCCTCGGCGGTTTCCTTCATCTTTTGCAGGATGAAAGCGCTGATCTGCGACGGGGCGTATTTCTTGCCGCGGCTCTCGACCCAGGCATCTCCGTTGTCGCCGGCGATGATCTTGTAGGGGACGAGATCCTTGTCCTTCGCCACCATCGGGTCGGTAAAACGCCGCCCGATCAGCCGCTTGATCGCAAAAAACGTGTTCTCCGGGTTGGTGACCGCCTGTCGTTTGGCCGATTGGCCGACCAGGCGCTCCTCCGATTCGGTGAACGCGACCATCGAGGGCGTGGTACGCCCGCCCTCGCTGTTTTCGAGGACCTTGGCACTCCTGCCTTCCATTACGGCAACGCAGGAATTGGTGGTGCCGAGATCGATACCAATGACCTTGCTCATGGACACCTCATAAATCAAAAGCAGGATGGGTCGGCCCGGGTAAGCACCGTCCCGATCCCCCGGAAGTGACGACAGCGCGATAACCCGGCTGCCGTGACGGTTATATATGTGGGGCGGTGCTGCCCTGCAACCGGCCGCGGGCCGCGCGGAGCGCATGGGCGAGGGCATTTTTCGTGATCGTTTCGGCAAGCTATCGCACTGACATTCCGGCCTTCTACGCGGCCTGGCTGATGAATCGCCTGGCCGCCGGGTGGTGCGCCGTCGCCAACCCTTATGGCGGCGGAACCCACCTTGTGTCGCTGCGCCGGGGAGAGGTCGACGGGTTCGTGCTCTGGACCCGCAACATGCGGCCACTGCTGCCCGATCTCGACTATGTGCGACGAGTCGCGCCGTTCATCGTGCAGTTCACCGCGACCGGCTATCCGCGCGCGCTCGAAACCTCGGTGATCGCGCCAAGCGAGGCGGTCGCCCAGTTCGCCGAGCTCGCCCGCCGCTTTGGCCGCCGCGTCGCGGTGTGGCGCTATGACCCGATCGTCTTGACCTCGCGGTTCGATGCCCGCGCCCATGCTGAAAATTTCGCCCTGCTGACGCGGGCGCTCGAGGGCACCGTCGACGAGGTCGTGCTGTCCTTCGCGCATCCCTACCGCAAGACCCGCCGCAACCTCGACCGCGCCGCGAGGGAGCACGGCTTCACCTGGCATGACCCGCCCGACGACGAAAAGCGCGCCCTGCTCGTGCGGCTCGCCGCGATCGCTGCCGATCACCGCATCGCGGCCAGTCTGTGCACCCAGCCGGCGTTGCTGGGACCCGGGCTGGGCGCGGCCAAATGCGTCGACGCCGAGCGCCTGTCGGATGTCGCCGGGTGCCCGATCGCGGCGCGCGAAAGCGGCAATCGCCCCGGCTGCCACTGCGCCTTGTCGCGCGACATCGGCGCCTACGACACCTGCCCGCACGGCTGCGTCTATTGCTACGCGGTCAACGACCGCGACCGCGCTGTCGCGAACTTCCGCGCCCATGATGCGGCGGCGGACAGCCTTACGCGTCAAGCCGCGTCGTCTGTGCCCTCGGCGGGTGCGGGGGCGCCCTTGGCGACGCCGACCATCGCCGGCCGCAGCAGCCGATCGTGCAACACGTAGCCAGGCTGCAATACCTGCACCACGGTGCCAGCGGGCTGGCCGGTGTTCTCGGCCTCGAAGATCGCCTGATGCAGATTGTGGTCGAAGCGCTCGCCCGAGGGGTCGATTCGTTTCAGCCCGTGACGCTCGAACACCGATAGCAACTCGCGCTCGGTCGCGGCGACCCCTTCGAGCAGCGAGCGGGTCTTGTCGTCCCTGGCCTCGGTCATCGGCACGCTGTCGAGCGCGCGGCGCAGATTGTCGGCCGGCGCGAGCAGGTCCCTGGCGAACCCGCCGACCGCGTATTTCTGGGTATCGGCGCGCTCGCGCTCGGCGCGGCGGCGGATGTTCTCGGTCTCGGCGAGCGCGCGCAGCAGCCGGTCCTTGTACTCGGCGAGCTCGGCTTCGAGCGCGGCGATCCGCTCTTCAGGCGACATCGGCTCGGCGTCGAACTCCGCCGCCGACTCGCCATCGCGTTCGCCATCAACCTCGCCGTCCTGCCCGCCATCGATCCTGGGGGCGGCGTCGTTCGCGGGGATCGCGTTATCGTCCTTGTCGTCGTGCATGCTGGGTTATCCGATGAGGCGCCCGATCACCTTGGCGGTGTAGTCCACCATCGGGATGATGCGGGCATAGTTGATCCTGGTGGGGCCGATGACCCCGATGGCGCCGACGATCTGCTCGCGACTATTCTGGTAGGGGGCGATGATCATCGAGCACCCGGCCACTCCAAATAGGTGGTTTTCGGCGCCGATAAAGATCTGCACCCCTTCGCCCTGACGGCTGGCGTCGAGCAGGCGCAGCATGGTCTCGCGGGTTTCCAGCATCTCGAACAACGCGCGCAGCCGTTCAAGGTCGGCGAGCGCGGTGACGTCTTCGAGCAGAATGGCCTGGCCGCGCACGATCAGCGCGCTGCCCGCCTCGCCGCCGGCCCAGCTCGCCAGTCCGGTCGAGACCAGCCGCGAGGTCAGTTCGTCGAGCTGAATCTTGTTCGACTGGATCTCGTCCTCGATCTCGGTTCGCGCCTCCTCCATCGTGCGGCCGACCAGGCGCGCGTTCAGATAGTTGCTGGCGGTGATCATCGCCGAGGGCGGCAGGCCGAGCGGCACCTCGACCACGCGGTTCTCGACCAGCCCGTCCTCGGTGACCAACACGACGAGGGCGCGGCCGGGGCCGAGATTGACGAATTCGAGATGCTTCAGCGGCCGGTCCTGCTTGGGCACCACCACCAGCCCGGCGCAATGCGACAGCCCCGAAAGCGCGCTCGTCGCCTCTTCCAACGCCTGCGACAGGCTCTTGCCGCGGGCGACGCACAGGCTCTCGATGTTGCGCCGCTCGTCCTCGTTGAGCCCGCCGACTTCGAGCAGCCCGTGGACAAACAGCCGCAACCCGGCCTCTGTCGGCAATCGGCCGGCCGAAGTGTGCGGCGAATACAGCAGACCCGCCTCCTCCAAATCGGCCATCACGTTGCGGATCGTCGCCGGCGACAGGTTCTGCCCGAGCAATCGCGACAAGGTGCGCGAGCCGATCGGTTCGCCGGTGGCGACATAGCCGTCGACGATGCGGCGAAAGATCTCGCGGCTGCGCTCGTTCAGCTCGCCGATCGGCGACATAGCGGCCGGACTCGGCATGCCGGTTTTCATCGGCTTCTGTCCGTTCCGATCGTCAAGGCCCGGTAGCGAGCAAATCGCGAAGCCATCCTCGATTGTCCAATTCAGTGTGGGGGAAATCTAGGAATGCCGCCCGGTTAGGTCAACTCGGGCGCCCGGCTCCCCTCAATAGGTCTTTTTGAAGATGGCTTGATAGTTCTGGCCCTGGGGCGTGATCAGGGTTCCGGTCAGATCGGCATAGAACGGCTTGAACGCGTACTGGCTACCGTCGTTGTTCTGGAACTTCAATTCGCCGTCACGGATGATGCCGGTGCCGCGCAGGACCCCGCCGGGACCTTTCGTACCCGACCCCATCGGTCCGAACGCATAGAGGATCGCGGCGGTGCCGTCGGGCTGCACGCTCTCGACGATCAGCGCGGCACAGAGTTGCGGCGCCCAGGCCGCGTCACTCCAGATGCCGACGAAGTCGCGGTATTGCAGCGCCACCGTGTCGGGGTTGGCGACCCGGTAGCCGACCGGCTGGTCGCAAAACACGCGGCCGACCGGGGGCGCCGCTTCGGCGGCCGGGGTCGGCGCGGCGGGAGGTGTCGCGGGACCGGCCTCCAGCGGCGCCAAAGCCTGAGGCGGCGGGATGGTTTGCGGCGGAGCCGATGGCGTCGCGCCTGGGGGCGCCGGGCTTGGCGGCGCCATCGGGGCCTGCGGCGCCATTGGGCCCGGCGGCAGTAGCGGGGTCTGCGCCGCGGCCGATCCGGCCATCAGCACGACCAGGGCGGGCGCGAGGTAGCGCGACACGATCGCGGGTTCCGCTCGGCGCCGGCGATCAGCTCAGGCGCAATTCGCGCAGTTGCTTCACGTCGGCGCGGCCGGCGCTGAGGATGTAGGCGATATCCGACCCGCCGGTCAGATACCGCATGCCGAGCCGGATCAGCCAGCTCTGGAACTCGAAATCCTGACGCACCCCGCCGACCCCCATCGCCTTGCCGTTGGCGCGGGCCGCGTTGGCGACCTTTTCGAACGCCGCGCGCATGCGGTCATGGGTGTATTGGCCGGGTATCCCCATCTCCGTCGACAGATCGCTGGCGCCGATATGCAACACGTCGATGCCGTCGACCGCGGCGATCGAATCGATGTTTTCGACCGCTTCCGGGGTTTCGATCATCGTCATCAATAGGGTCTGCTCGTTCAGGATCTTGCACACCTCGGATTGGTGGATCGCGCCATAACCGAGCGCCGGGCCGCTGCCAAAGGCCGACCGATGCCCCTTGGGCGCGTACAGACAGGCCTCGACCACCGCTCTGGCTTCCTCGGCGTTCTGGACATGCGGCACCATCACGCCCTGGGCGCCGCAGTCGAGGATGCGGGTCGCGTCGTGCGCGTCGTGCGATGTCACCCGGGCGATCGGGGTGATCCCCATCGCCAACGCGGCGACGCAGACCGAGGCCGCGGTTTCGAGCGATGTCGGGTTGTGCTCGAGGTCGATATAGACCGCGTCAAAGCCGCAGGCGGCGGCGATCATCGCGATGTTAGGCGTGCGCAATTGGTTGACGCCCATGCACAATACCAGCTCGTTCGCCTTGAGCATTTTCTTGGCGAGGTTTTCTCCGATCTTGGTGGGCATGGCGGGGCGCTCCCTTTGCGGTTTGGCTCGGCGGCGGCGACAGCGGAAACTGATTAACCAGCATCCCGCGCTTCGCAGTGTCATGCAACGCCCCTATATTCGAGCGATGCCAGATGATTTCCCGCAGCCGCTTTCCGGCATGGTCGTGCCGCGCTTCGGCGAGGCGGCGACGTTCATGCGATTGCCGGTCGAGCGCGACCCGGCGCGGCTCGACATCGCGATCGTCGGCGTGCCGTTCGACGGCGGCACCACGTTTCGTCCCGGCGCGCGTCACGGTCCGCGCGAGATCCGCAACATGTCGACCCTGATGCGCCGGGTGCATCACGCGACCAGGATCGCGCCCTATGAATTGTGCCGGGTCGGCGATCACGGCGACACCCCGGTCAACCCGGTCAACCTGCCGGATTCGCTGAAACGGATCGAGGACTTTTATGCCCGGGTCCACGCCGCCGGAGCGGTGCCGCTGTCGGCCGGCGGCGACCACCTGATCACCCTGCCGATATTGCGCGCGATCGCCCGCGAGCGGCCGGTCGGCGTGGTTCATTTCGATGCCCATTCCGACACCAGCGACAGCTATTTCGGCGGCGAGAAATACACCCACGGCACGCCGTTCCGCCGCGCCGTCGAGGAAGGGCTGATCGATCCCCGGCATATGATCCAGATCGGCATCCGCGGCTCGATGTACGATGCCGACGAGAAGGATTGGGCCGAGAGCGTCGGCATCCGCATCGTCCATATCGAGGAATATTTCCAGCGCGGCCCCGAGTCGGTGATCGACGAGGCGCGGGCGATCGTCGGCGACGGCCCCGCCTATGTCAGCTTCGACGTCGACGGGCTCGATCCGGTCTACGCGCCCGGCACCGGCACCCCCGAGATCGGCGGCTTCTCGACCGCCGAGGCGCAGCGCATGATCCGCCTGCTCGACGGGCTCGACCTGGTCGGCGGCGATGTCGTCGAGGTGGCCCCGCCGTTCGATCCGTCGGGCAACACCGCGCTGGTCGGCGCGACGATGATGTTCGAGCTATTATGCGTGCTCGCCCCGGCGGTGCACCGCCGCAAGATGCAAAGGGAGAAACGACGTGGCGAATGACGTACTGCCCGCGAGGGCATTGTCGCCGATCGTCGAGATTGTCTCGGGCAGGGTGCGCGGCATGGTGGCGGGCGGCATCCATGCCTTCAAGGGTATTCCCTACGGCGCCTCGACCGCCGGCGCGGGCCGCTTCATGCCGGCGCGATCGGCTGCCGCGTGGAGCGGGGTGCGCGACGCGCTCGCCTATGCCGGCCACGCGCCGCAATCGCCGAACCGCGCCAAGCGCCGGCCCGAGTTGGCGACGATCCTCGGCCCGGCCGACGCTACCCCGGAGGGCGAGGATTGCCTGACCCTCAATGTGTGGACGCCGGGCATCGGTGCCAGCAGCTCCAATGGCGGCAAGCGGCCGGTCATGGTGTGGCTGCATGGCGGCGCGTTCGCCTACGGCTCGGGCAACCGCGCGGTGACCGAGGGCGCCAATCTGGCGTGCCGCGGCGATGTCGTCGTGGTCAGTGTCAACCACCGCCTCAACATCCTCGGTCATCTGCATCTCGCCGATCTCGGCGGCGAGCGTTACGCGCATTCCGGCAATGCCGGGGTGCTCGACCTGATCGCCGCGCTGCGCTGGGTGCGCGACAACATCGCCGGGTTTGGCGGCGATCCGGGAAACGTGACGATCTTTGGCGAGTCCGGCGGCGGCGGCAAGGTCAGCGTATTGCTGGCGATGCCCGAGGCGCGCGGGCTATTCCACCGCGCGGTGATCCAGAGCGGCGCGACGGTGCGGGTCTCGACCCGCGAGCGCGCCAACGCGCTGGCCGAGGCGGTACTCAAGCAATTCGAGTTCGGCAAGGGCGATTGCGACCGGCTGCAATCCGTGCCGCTCGACCGCTTGCTGGCGGCGATCGCTCCGGCCTCGCGCGCGGTCGGGCCGACCGACCGGAAACTGCTCGACCGCTACGATTTCGGGCCGGTCGTCGACGGCGGGGACCTGCCGCGCCAGCCGTTTGATCCAGACGCTCCGGCGATCGCCGACGACATCCCGCTGCTGATCGGCGGTCTGAGGGAGGAAAGCGCGCTGTTCCTCGCCGATGACGACGAAATCTGGCACGGGCGGCTGACCGAGGAAGCGCTGCGGCGGCGCATCGCCGCGGTAGCGGGGGCCGAGGCCGACCAGGTGATCGACCTCTATCGCACGATGTTGCCGAACGGTAGTCGCGAGGACCGGCTGATCACGGCATTGACCGGCTCGAATTTCTGGGTCCGCTCGGTGCTGCTGGCCGAGCGAAAGGCCGCGCGCGGCGGTCTGAATGGGAACGGCGCCCCGGTCTACATGTATTCGCTCGACTGGCAATCGCCGGCGCATGGCGGCCGGCTCAAGGCGCATCACGCGATGGATCTGTCGTTCGTGTTCGACACGACCGAAGTGCCCGACACGACCAAGGGCGCGCCCGGCGCGGCCGATCTCGCCGCGATCATGTCGAGCGTGTGGGCGGCGTTCGCGCGCAGCGGCAATCCGCAAACCGCCGCGATCCCGCACTGGCCCGCCTACACCGCCGCCACCCGCGCGACGATGATCTTCGACACCGAATGCCACATCGTCGCCGACCCCGACCACGACGCGCGGCTGCTGTGGAGCCGGATCGCGGCGGGATAATTGATCCGCCCCAAAAATGACCGATAAATTATTTGTCGGTTTGACCGGCTACCGCGCGGCGAACTGGGTCTTGCCGAAATAATTCTCGCGCTCGGCGTCGGTTATCTGGCCTTGCCGCGAGCGGTCGGCGAGGACAGCGACGCCGCGCTGCACCGCCGGCCGCGCCGCGATCGCGTCGTGCCAGCGTTTGACCGAGGGAAACTCGGTGAGGTCGATGTTGCGGCGCTCGGCCCCCCGGATCCACGGGAAGGTGATGATGTCGGCCATGCTGTATTCGTCGCCGGCGAGCCAGGTCGCCTCGGACAGGCGATGATCGAGCACCCGGTGCAGCCGCTTGACCTCGTTGGTGTAGCGATCGATCGCATAGGGGATTTTCTCGACCGCGTACGAGGCGAAGTGGTTCCACTGGCCGAACATCGGCCCGACCCCACCCATCTGGAACATCATCCATTCCAGGCATTTATAGCGGCCGATCGGGTCTTTCGGGATCAATTTGCCGCCGGTCTTTTCCGACAGGTAGATCATGATCGCGGCCGATTCGAACAAGGTGAACGGCTTGCCGCCGGGTCCGTCGCTGTCGACGATCGCCGGGATGCGGTGGTTGGGCGTGATCTTCAGGAATTCGGGCTTGAACTGGTCGCCGGCACCGATATTGACCGGAATCACCTTGTATTCGAGGCCGAGTTCTTCGAGCGCGATGTGCACCTTATGGCCGTTCGGGGTCGGCCACGACCAGACTTCGAGCATTGCAGTTCCTCCCGAGGGGTAAAATACTCGCTGGCGATAGCTTAGCTCAGCTTTTCGGGTTGCGCACATCCTCAGCGGCGGCGAGGCGGCGGAGCGCGTCCCCGGCCGCGCCATAACGCAGCCATTCCGCGAGATGGTCGATGCCGAGCCCGCCGTAGAAGCCGCGCGCCGGGTTCCAGTCGAGGACATGGAAGTCGATCCGCGTCCAGCCGCGCTCGATCGCGATCGTCGCCAGCCGGGCCATCAGGGCGCGCCCGACCCCGTGCCCCCGCGCCGCCTCGTCGACGTAGAGGTCTTCGAGATAGAGGGTCGGCGTGCCGAGCCAGGTCGAAAACCGCGGATAGAATATCGCGGACCCCGCCGGTTCACCGTCGAGCTCGGCGATCAATGCCTCGAACCGGGGCTCCGAGCCGAATCCGTGGTGCAGCAGATCGGCCTCGGTCGCGACCACCGCATCGGGCGCCCGCTCATATTCGGCAAGCCCGCGGATGAAGCGCAGCAGCAGCCCGACATCGGCGGCGATGGCGGCGCGGATCGCGATCATCAAGTTGCGCCTATCCCGGAATCAAAACGGGGTACGGCATGCCGTACCCCGCCTTGCCAATGTCGATCGAGGCTAGTTGGTCAGCCCATAAAACTTGGCGGCGTTCTCGCACGTCATCTTGAAGGTGACGTCGGCCGGCAGGTGGCTGAACTGATCCTCGATGTACTTCTTCGATTCCGGCCACACCCCATCGGGATGCGGGTAGTCCGAGCCCCACATCAGGGTCTCGACGCCCATTTCCTCGATCAGCTTGGTGCCGACGCGATCGTACTGGAACGTCGCCTTGCACTGGCGGCGCCAGTATTCACTCGGCAGCAATTTCAGCTTGAGGTCCTGGTACTGGTCCTTGAACTCGAAATCCATGCGGTCGAGCACGTAGGGGATCCAGCCGATGCCGCTTTCGCCGAGGACCATGCGGATGTTCGGGAAGCGCTCGAACACCGCCGCGCCCATCAGGTCGGTCAGGATCGTCGCCAGGGTCATCTGAAAGCGGCACAGCCCGCTATAGGTCATCGCCCGCAATGTGTTGCCGGTCAGCGAGGCGCGCAGTGCCGGGTCGGTCGCCGGGAAGGTGTGGAAGTGCAGCGGCAGCTGCGTCTCGTTGATCGCCGCCCACAGCGTGTCCCACATCGGGTGCCACATCGGCGTCATGTGCCACGAGCACGATAATTCGACGCCGCGCATGCCCAGCTTGGCAACGCGGCGGACTTCGGCCGCCGCCGCGTCGATGTCGCTATAGGGCAGGCAGGCGAGGCCGATCATCCGGTCGGGATAGTAGCTGGTGAAATTGTGCATGAAGTCGTTGTAGATGCGGAGCATCTCGTTGGCCGCGGCGGGGTCCTTCATCTTCGCGCAGGCGGCGAGGATGCCATAGATAACCTCGGCGTCCATGCCGTCGCGATCGAGCTCCTTGACCCGCAGGTGCGGATCGCCGGGGCGGCGCAGGCCCTTGTTCTTGAAGTCGTCGTAGAGGCCGGCCTCGTGCATCTTGTCGACGCGAAGCTGCTTGCCGGGGACATAGGGCGTGCCCGAGGCGCCGACCCCGCCGGCCATGCCGTAATCCGCGCCGTTATTGTCAACCCAGCGCTTGGTGCCGTCGGCCTGGTCGGCGACAAACGGCATCTGGTCCTTCAGCGCCTGCGGCGCGTTTGACGTAAACAGGTCGGGCGGCAGCCAGATCATGTCGAGATGACAATCTGCCGAGATTCGCCGATATTGCTGCATCACCTCTTCTCCCAATTGTCGAGACGCGGGCACAGTCGCAAGCATGAGACTCGAGACACTGTATCGCAGGCTTTGCCTATATTCCTAGCCGGTATCCGCGCGCATTTCGCCGGGCTGGCATGCGGCGTGGGCGCTGATGATATATTGGCGGAAGCCAAGAGAGGCGGGCTGGGATGTCCAGTGTCGAGGATGTCGCGCGCATGGCGCTGTTCGAGGCGCGGATCGCGCGCGAGGAAAAGATCGAGCCGAACGACTGGATGCCGCGGGCGTATCGTCGGACCCTGATCCGGCAGATCGCGCAGCACGCGCATTCCGAGGTGGTCGGCATGCTGCCCGAAGGCAACTGGATCACCCGCGCGCCGACCCTGAAGCGCAAATCCGTATTGCTCGCCAAGGTAGAGGACGAGGCCGGGCATGGGCTTTACCTTTACGCTGCGGCCGAGACCCTTGGCGTATCGCGCGAGGAACTGGTCGAGCAGCTCCTGGCCGGCACCGCGCGGTATTCGTCGATTTTCAACTATCCGACCCTGACCTGGGGCGATATCGGCGCGATCGGCTGGCTGGTCGACGGCGCCGCGATCATCAACCAGATCGCGCTGTGCCGCTGCTCGTACGGCCCCTATGCGCGGGCGATGATCCGCATCTGCAAGGAGGAGAGCTCGCACCAGCGCCAGGGTTTCGATCTCATGCTGACCTTGTGCCGGGGCAGCCCGGAACAGCGGGCGATGGCGCAGGACGCGCTCATCCGCTGGTGGTGGCCGAGCCTGATGATGTTCGGCCCGCACGACGCCGAGTCGACCCATTCGGATCAGTCGATGCGGTGGAAGATCAAGCGCCAGTCCAACGACGAATTGCGCCAGCACTTCGTCGACGCGACGGTGGGCCAGGCGCAGTATCTCGGCATCGCCATCCCCGACCCGGACCTCGCCTTCGATGCGGCGAGCGGGCATTGGCGGATCGGCGCGATCGACTGGGACGAGTTCCGCGCCGTGATCGCCGGCAACGGCCCCTGCAACCGCCAACGCCTCAAGCAGCGGCGCGAGGCGCACGCGGACGGCGCCTGGGTGCGCGAGGCGGCGCGAGCGTATGCCGCGAAGCACGGATCGCGGGCGTCTCGGCCGCATGCGGGCGAGACGCCCGCGCTCCGGGCCTAGCCATGACCGAGGCGATGTCGCCGCTGTGGGAAGTGTTCATCCGCGCCCGCACCGGACTCGCGCACCGGCATGTCGGCAGCGTTCACGCCGCCGACGCCGAAATGGCGTTGCAGGCGGCGCGCGACGTCTATACCCGGCGCGAGGAGGGGGTGTCGCTGTGGGTGGTGCCGTCGGCCGCGATCACCGCCTCCGATCCCGCCGACGCCGACAGCTTGTTTGAGTCCGGGATGACCAAGCCGTACCGGCACCCCAGCTTCTATGAGATTCCGGACGAGGTCGGGCATATGTGAGGCGCCGTATTGCATGTCGTGAAACCCGGGCCGCTCCTGTTCGACTATCTGCTCCGTCTCGCCGACGATGCGCTGATCCTTGGGCATCGCCTGTCGGAATGGTGCGGCCGCGCGCCGTTGCTCGAGGAGGAACTGGCGCTCGGCAACACCGCGCTCGACCTGATCGGCACCGCCACCGCGCTCTACCAATACGCCGGGGCGGTCGAGGGAATGGGCCGCGACGAAGACCGGCTCGCCTATCTGCGCGACGCGCCGCAATTCCGCAATCTGCTGTTGGTCGAGCAGCCGAACGGCGATTTCGCCGCGACGATCGTACGCCAGTTCCTCTATGCATCGTTCGCCGTGCCGTTCTGGCGGGACCTCGCCGGGTCCGGCGATGCGACCCTGACGGCGATCGCGGCCAAGGCCGCGACCGAATCCGCCTATCATCTGCGCCATGCCGGGGAGTGGCTGGTTCGGCTCGGCGACGGCACCGCCGAGAGCCGCCGCCGCGCGCAGGCGGCGCTCGACGAGTTATGGCCGTTCACCGGCGAGATGTTCGAGACAGATACGGTGGTCGCGGCGCTGGTCGCGTCTGGCAACGGGGTCGACCCGGCGGCTTTGCGCCCGGTCTGGGACGACACGGTCGATCGGGTGCTGGCGGCGGCGACCCTGACGCGGCCCGAGCCGGGCTGGATGCAATCGGGCGGGCGGCGCGGACATCATTCCGAATATCTCGGTCACCTTCTCGCCGAGATGCAGTTCCTGCAGCGGGCTTATCCGGGCGCGGTGTGGTGAGCGCCATGGCGTCATTGCGAGCGCAGCGAAGCAATCTCATGCGGATCGGATCTCCAACGTGTCGAGACTGCCGCGACGCCTTCGGTGCCTCGCAATGACAGCCGGACAGGGGATCGGCCGGTTTCACCGCCTCGCGGTTGCCGAGATTCGCCGCGAGACGCCGGATGCGGTGTCGATCGTGCTCGCCGTGCCCGAGCGGCTGCGCCGCGTCTACCGCTTCGCCCCCGGCCAGTACCTGACGCTGCGCGCCATATTCGACGGCGAGGAAATCCGCCGCTGCTACTCGATCTGCTCCGGGTTGGACGATGGCGAGCTGCGCATCGCGGTCAAATTGGTGCCGGGCGGGGTGTACTCGACCTTCGTCAACCAGCGCCTCGCGACCGGCGACGTGGTCGAGGCGATGACCCCGATGGGGCAGTTCACCACCGCTTTGGATCCCGAGGCCACGCGGTTGTTTGTCGGGCTGGCCTGCGGCTCGGGCATCACCCCGGTCATGTCGTTGCTGAAAAGCGTGTTGTCGCGTGAGAAGCGGAGCCGCTTTTTCCTGATCTACGGCAATCGCGCCAGCCGCGACATCATGTTCGCCGAGGCGTTGGGCAGGCTCAAGGACCGCTACCTTGACCGGCTGTCGCTGACCCACGTATTGAGCCGCGAAGCGCGGGAATCGCCGGTTTTGCACGGTCGGCTCGATCGCGACCGCATCCGCCGGCTGCTGCGCGCGGTGTTGCCGACCGGCGCGATCGATCACGCCTTTGTCTGCGGTCCGGCGGCGATGATGGACGAAGCGGCATTCGCCCTGGCCGCGCGCGACCTTGCCCCGGAACGCATCCACCGGGAATTCTTCACTCCCGGCTCGGGGGGCCGATCCGGACCACCGCGCGTCGTGTCGCCGCCGGAACCCGAATCAGCCCCCGCCGCGATCGCCGCGATCATCATAGACGGGCGCCGCCACGAGGTGCCGGTGCGGCCGGGCGAGTCGATCATCGCCGCCGCCCTCGCCTCCGGTCTCGACCCGCCCTATTCGTGCCGCGCCGGCATGTGCTGCAGCTGCCGCGCCCGCCTCGTCGACGGAAACGCCGAGATGGCCGTCAACTACTCATTGCAGCCGTGGGAGATCGCCGCCGGGTTTATCCTGACCTGCCAGGCCCGCCCCCTGACCCCACGCCTGACCCTCGACTACGACGCGGCATGATGTTTGATGGCGCGGGTGCTGTGGGACAGACCGGAAAATCCCCAAGCCTATGTCAGCCGTGCCTTTGGCATCGAGCGCTGGCAGTTGCGCAACGCCATCCATCGCTGCAAGGATCGCAGCAATCTAGGCGGCGGCGACCGTGTTAATCATCTTCGATGATGGAACGGTCACGGACGCCCATGGCACCGATATCGGAAATATCCTCGACGAAATCTGAGGCGGTCGGAACGGTCAAGACCTACGCGACATTACGCGTTTCCGGCGACCGGCTGGCGCCGGAACGGATCACCCGGATCCTGAAGGTCGTCCCGACCGGCGCCTATCGCAAGGGCGGGACATACGCCGCCGGTCCGCGCAACGCGAACCTGATCGGTAGAACCGGGCTTTGGTACTTTTCCACCGACGGCTTCGTCGCGAGCGATAACCTCGAAGATCACCTCTATTATTTGCTGGGTTTGTTGATTCCCGGCCGGACCGACGCGGCTCCGCTGACCGCATTGCGCAAGCTGATCGAGCGCGAGGCATTGCGCGGCGACGTGACCTGCTTTTGGCACGGCCGCCACGGCGCCAAACCGCCAGCGGTTCCCCGCAACGTCGCTGCGACCCTGCGGCTGTTGCCGGCGGAGGTTGAGACGGACTTCGATACCGATGAGACTGAGCCGGCCGAAGCCGCGTCCGCCTGAACCTTACCCCTTATGCCCGGTAAACACCGGCGCTCGCTTTTCGAGAAAGGCGCGCACGCCCTCGGCGTAATCGGGAGTGCGTCCGGCCGCCGCCTGGAAATCGCGTTCGAGATCGAGCTGGCGGTCGAGCGTATTGGTCTCGGAGGCGTCGAGCGCGCGCTTGGTCAGCGCGATGCCCTGGGTCGCCTGCACCGCGAGGCGGGCGGCCAGCGCGTGCGCGGTCTCCATCAGCCGCTCGTCGTCGACCGCCTGCCAGATCAGCCCCCATTCGGCGGCGCGCTCGGCCGGCAAGGGCTCGGCGAGGATGGCGAGCGCGCGGGCACGGGCGGCGCCGACCAACCGCGGCAACAGCCAGGTGCCGCCGCAATCCGGAATCAGCCCGATGCGGGCGAACGCCTGGATGAAATTGGCCGACCGCGCCGCCAATACGATGTCGCAGCACAACGCCAGATTGGCCCCGGCGCCGGCGGCGACGCCGTTGACCGCGCACACCACCGGCAATGCCAGGCCGCGCAGTTTGCGCACCAGCGAATTGTAGCGCTCCAGCGTTGCCCCGAGATCGGGCGGGCCGTGGCCGGTGACCGCGACATCGCCGAGGTCCTGCCCGGCGCAAAACCCGCGCCCCGCTCCGGTCAACAGCAGCGCGCGGCAATCCTCGTCGGCCTCGGCCGCGTCCAACGCCGCGATCAATTCGCCATGCATCGCCGTGTTGAGCGCGTTGAGCCGGTCGGGCCGGTTCAGGGTAACTTGGCGATAGCCCTGGCGCTGCTCGACAAGGATGGTCATCGCTCGCCTCCACGCTTGGTCGTCATTCCCGCGAAAGCGGAATCCAGGGCCGAAGAGCGGGGTGGCCCCTCGTCATGCCCGCTTGTGCGGGCATGACGAAATGAACGCTAGCCCGTCAGCCGCCCAGCTTATCGATTCCCAATTCCCCCGCCATCCGGTCGAGCGCGGCGCGTAGCGAGGGCGGGATCGGGATGCCGTGCGCGTGACGCTCCTCGATCCGCGCCGCGCGGTCCTCGCCGGGCAGGCGGATACGGTCGAACCCGGGCAGCAGCGCCGAGCCGTGCAACTGGCGGATCACCGCATCGACCTGGCGCTTGAACGCGACCGGCTCGGCGAACCCCTTGATGTCGAGCGCGCAGATCGCCTGGCCGGTATTGGTCGGGGTCACATCGTCCTTGTTGAAATCGACCACGTCCTCGCCGTTGGCGGCGCCGTTCAAGGTGCCGGCGAGCAACCCGAACATCAACGACATCGCCGCGCCCTTGTAGCCGCCAATCGGCAACAGGAACCCGTCATCGGCGCGGTTCGGGTCGGTCAATGGCTGGCCGGTGCGGTCGATCATCCAGCCCTCCGGCATGGTCTTGCCCTGCTGCGCGGCGACCTTGACCTTGCCGTAGGCGGCGACGGTCGTCGCCATGTCGAGGATCAGCGGCGGCTCCTCCAAGGCCGGCACCGCGATCGCCAGCGGGTTGGTCGACAGCAGCATGTCGATGCCGCCCCACGGCGGCAGGTGGTTGGCGTTGCCGACCGCGAAATAGAGCCCGATCATATCGTGCTCGACCGGCATCGCGGCGTAGACCGCGGCCGCGCCGGCGTGGTTGCCGCGGCGGGTGCCGACCCAGCCGATGCCGTTGTCCTTGGCGAGTGCGATCGCCTCCTCGGCCGCGCGGGCGACGACCAGGCTGCCGAGCCCGTTATCGCCATCAACGAGGGCGGTCGCCTTGGTGCGGCGGATCATCTTGATGTCGGGATGGGTGTTGAGCCCGCCGTTCCGGATGCGGCGGATATATTGCGGCAGGCGAAACACGCCGTGCCCGTCGGCCCCCGAAATATCCGACCGCGCCATCAACTCCGCCGCCTTCGCCGCGTCGCCGGCTGGAATCCCCGCGGCGCGATAGGCGGCGGCGATAAACTCGATCAATGCCGCGTGGGAGACGCGCTCTACCGTCGCATTTGCGTCATTGGCCATGATGATTCTCCCGCATTGCCCTATTCCGCGGCCAACGTCGGAATGGCGTCGATCTCCGCCCGCTTCGCTCGGCCCAGCCGGTCGAGATCGAAACGCGCCTGCAACGAAAGCCAGAGCTCGGGACCGTTGCCGCATAGTTTTCCCAAGCGCAGCGCCATCTCCGGCGTCACGGGCGCGCGCTCGGTGACGATCGCATGCAGCGTCTGCCGCGACACCCCGAGAAGCCGGGCGATCTCCGCGCGTGTCCGGGCGAGGGCGGGTAACACATCCTCGCGCAGCAATTCGCCGGGATGCATCGGGGGCAACCCACTCTCGGACCCGTTGCCAGCCATCAGTGGTAATCCTCCAAATCGACGTCGATCGCGTCGGCGCCATCCCATCCGAATGTGATCCGCCAATTGCCGGCGACGCGGATCGACCAGCGTGGCGCTCCCCGCAGCGCATGAAAGTAGTATCCCGGCAGGTTGACGTGCTCCGGCCGCGTAGCGGCATCGAGCACACGCAGCATCCGCCCTATCCTCGCCGAGTTTTGGACGCTCAGTCCACCGGCGTTTCCGGTCTCGAAATACACCCGGAGCGCTCTGTTGCGGAACGTTCGGATCACGAGCCGAGCATAGCTGGCGTTGGCAGTACGTCAAGTATCGCTTGACGACATCCGCCGGAGCAGAAGTCGCAGCCGGGCTCACCCAAACGCCGCCTTCACCCGCGCCCAATCGTCGAGCGCGCTCTCCTGCCCGGGCACCACCGGGATCACGATCTGGTTCCAGCCGGCGCTGCGCAAGGCCTCGATCCGCTGGGTCAATTCCTGCTCGGTGGCGGTGAAGCCGGTGCGGCGGATCAGTTCGGCGCTGATGAACTGCCGCTCCTCGGGCTTGACGAACACGAAATGGCCGCGGTGGTTGAATAGATAGCGCGCGTCCGGCGGCTCGAAATGCCGCGCCATCTCGACATAGCCCGCGACCTCCCGCTCGATTCCCTGGTGCGCCACCGCCATCGTGTTCTGCCAGCCCTGCTGATCGACATCGGCGGCGCGGTGCAACAGGGTCGCGGCGCGCGGTCCGGCCTGCGCCACCGCGCGCGGGCTATCGGCGGCCTCGCCGTCCGCCAACACGCAGCCACACACCCAGGCGGTGGCGTAGAGTTCGCTCGTTTTGCGGCCGGAATCGGCCCAGCTCCGCTGCATACCCTGCACCGCGTTCAGGGCACCCGGCACGTCCTGGATAAAGCATTTCCAGGCGGCGCCGAGCTTGGCGATCAGAGCCTGCGATTTCGGGCCGTAGGCGGAGATGTGCAAGGGGATCGGGTCCTTGGTGTTGAACAGCCCGATCTCGGGGTTGAGGAACTGGATCTTGCGGCGCTTGCCCTCGATTTCGGTCTCGACGATGTCGCCGGCGAGCAGGCCATAGACGACCCGGATGTATTCCTCCATGTCGGCCAGTTTCATCGCGCCCAGCCCCATCGCCCGGCGCGCCGAGAACCCGGTGCCGATGCCGAAATCGATGCGTCCCGGCGCCAGCCCGTTCAACGTCGCGAAGGCGTTGGCGGTGACCGCGGCAAGCCGGTTCGACGGCACCAACACGCCGGTGCCGAGGCGGATTTTCGAGGTCTTCAACGCCGCCGCCGCCATCGCGACAAAGCAGTCGGCGGTGATCATCTGGGTGTCGAAGAACCAGGCATGGGTAAAGCCCAACTCCTCGGCGCGCTGGGCGATCTTCCAGCTGTCCGAGGCGGTCGGGATGCCGATCCCGAAATCCATCGCGCCTCTCCTACTTCAGAGGAAACCCGCCCTCTCCTACTTCAAGGGAAACCCCAACGTCGCTAACGCCGAGCGGATGCGGTCGCGGCCGTGCAACGAGGCGGTGGTCTTGACCCGGTTGGTCGCCAGCTCGGTCCACGGCGACTCCTTCATGCCCTGTTCGCGCTGGAATTCGACCAGGCGCCGGTCATAGGCGGCGAAGGCGTCGGACTGCGCCGCCGCGGAATATTGGTCGCGATGCAAGACCGCCTCCTGCGGCAGGCGCGGCTTGATGTCGGCCGGCTTGTCCGGGTCGGGATAACCGACGCACATGCCGAACAACGCCATCACGTGCGGCGGGAGGCCGAGCTCGGCGGCGACTTCCCCGGGCTGGTTGCGCATCGCGCCGATATAGACAAAGCCGAGCCCCAGCGATTCGAGCGCGATCGCCGCGCTCTGCGCCGCCAGCGCGGCATCGACCGTACCGACGATGAACGGTTCGAGAAAATCGAGCCCCTCCAGCGCCATCTGCCGTTCCGCCGCGGCCTTGTGCAGTCGCGAGAGATCGACGCACCACACCAGATAGAGCGGGCAAACCTCGATGTGCTTCTGTCCGGCGCCGAGCACCGCCAGCCGGGCCTTGCGCGCCGGGTCCTCGACCGCGACGACGCTCCAGGTCTGCAAATTCGACGAGGTCGACGCCGAGGACGCCGCCGCGACGAGCCGCTCCAACGTGCCGGGCGGCAACGGGTCGGTCAGAAACGCGCGCACCGAGCGGTGCGACAAGATCGTCGCGATCACCTCGTTCCACGGACCCTCGGGCGCGGCCCCGTCGCGATAGCGCAGGTGGATCAGATGGTCGGGGTCGGTTAGGCTGGTCATGGTTTCGGCGGCGAAGCTCACGATATGTCCTCGTGCTTAGAGTGCGCTGTGCAGATCGGTTTTGGCAAAATCGTCGCCGACAAAGAGTAGCGGGCAGGCATTTTGCTTGGCGACGTCATAGGAAAAGCAATCGCCAAAATTCAGACCCGCCGTATTCGCTCCGCGTCCCCAATTCCGATGCGCCGTCGCGACTCGCCGAGCCGAGGAAGCGGTCACCGAGACGACATCGAAACCAAGCCCGTCGATCAGGCGAGCCATCTCGTCGAGCACATTGCGGCGATCCGCGACGACAAGGGCCTCGGCGACGGTTGCCGCCGATATCAGGATTTCGGTCTGGGTCTTGAGGACCGCGATGCAGGAATCCGCCTTGGGCTCGCCGAGGACGATCGCCATCAGCGCGGACGTGTCCACGGCGATCATCGCGGCAAGCCGTCCTCGTCATAGAGGAAGTCCTGGCTACGCGCGGCATCTTCGCCCGGCGACGCCTTTCTCATCCCGGCGGCGCGCACTGCTTCGAGAAGCCGGCCGCGGGTCTCCGAATCTACAGGAGCCTTCACCGGAACGAGCCGTACCGCCGGCTGGCCATGCCGCGTCAGTACGACCTCGTCTCCAGCTTCCGCCCGCCGCACCAATTCGGTCAGCTGCGCCTTGGCGTCCGTCACGGAAATTCGCATGCTGGATCGCCCCATAATCGTCAATTTTTATAGACTATCGTATGGTCCATATCAATCCTGATGCGCGCCATGCTTGCGGCGCGGAGCGGGTCGTGACAACTAGAAGATCGGCGAAAATCCCTGACGGAGTGGACCCGCGATGCCGCGCTATGATTTCGACCTGTTCACGATCGGCGCCGGCTCGGGCGGGGTCGCCGGAACCCGCCGTGCCGGCGCCTATGGCGCCCGCACCGCGATCTGCGAGGAATTGCGGATCGGCGGCACCTGCGTGTTGCGCGGCTGCGTGCCGAAAAAGCTGCTGGTCTATGGCGCGCAATTCGCCGACGGGTTCGCCGACGCGGCCGGGTTCGGCTGGACCGTGCCGCCGGCCGAATTCGACTGGCCGAGCCTGATCGCCGCCAAGGACAAGGAGATCGGCCGGCTGTCGCAGATCTACGTCAACATGCTGAACAACGCCAAGGTCGAGATTTTCGAGGCGCGTGGAATCGTCGTCGACCCGCATACCGTCGAGGTCGGCGGCAAGCGCTATACCGCCGAGAACATCATGATCGCGGTCGGCGGCTGGCCGGAGACGCCGAACATCCCCGGCATCGAGCATGTGATCTCGTCGAACGAGGCGCTCGATCTGCCGGCGTTGCCAAAGCGCGTCGTCATCGTCGGCGGCGGGTATATCGCGGTCGAGTTCGCCGGCATCTTCCAGACCCTCGGCAGCGAGGTCATCGAGATCATCCGCCGCGACAGGGTGTTGCGCGGATTCGACGAAGACATCCGCGCCTATCTCGGCGAGGAGATGCGCGTTCGCGGCGTCGATATTCGCGGCGGCACCGAGATCGCCCGCGTCGACAAGGCCGCATCGGGCTACACCGTCACCACCACCGATGGCGGCAAGATCGAGACCGATTGCGTGATGTACGCGACCGGTCGCGCACCCAACACCAAGGGCCTCGGTCTCGCCGAGATCGGCGTCGAGATGGACCGGAACGGCGCGATCAAGGTCGACGAGTGGCAGCGCACCAGCGTCAAAAGCATCTACGCGGTCGGCGACGTCACCGACCGCATCAACTTGACCCCGGTGGCGATTGGCGAGGGCCGCGCGATCGCCGAGACGCTCTACAACAACAACCCGATCAGGATGGACCACCGCGACGTGCCGTCGGCGGTGTTCAGCCAGCCGCCGATCGGCACGGTCGGGCTGACCGAGGACGAGGCGCGCAAGCAATACGGAGAGATCGACATTTACCAGACGCGCTTCAAGCCGATGAAGAACACCTTGTCGGGCCGCGACGAGCGCACCTTTATGAAATTGGTGGTGGACGCCAAGAGCGACCGCGTGATCGGCTGCCACATGCTCGGCCCTGACGCGCCCGAGATCATCCAGGGCCTCGCCGTCGCGATCAAATGCGGCGCCACCAAAAAGCAGTTCGACGCCACCGTCGGCATCCACCCCAGCGCCGCCGAGGAGTTCGTGACCTTGCGCGACAAATACGCCCGGCCGCCTGAGAAGGCGGCGGCGGAGTAATATGCGTCAAGCAACACTAATTAAAATGATTCTCGTGATAGCGCGTAAATGGTATTTCTGTCTTGCTATTATTCTTGCTTTAACCACGCGCGCCAGTTCTCAGCAAAACTTATCATCGAATCAGACCATAGAGAGGTATTCAAATGAAAACAAGGCAGAATTTGTAGTTCAATTTGAATATGATAGGCAATTCTTCGGGGGCAAAGTCCCGGTAACAACGAAGATTTTTGACAAAGGCACGGGGCGAGAACTTTCTGTCGAGACTACTAAAAGTTTTGATCCGGCCTCGGGGCGTATCTGGGCCAGGGAGGTTGACCACGAGCGTGGAGATGCCTGGACCGAGTATCTGTGGGACCCCCGCTGGGAAACTCCGCTCGCAGCGGCTTGCATAGGCGATAACGGGGATCTTTGGGTTGCGACGTTCAATTTCACGAACCGTGAAGGGACCGAGGCCGTTGTTACATGGCTCAAGAATCACGCGGCTACAGAGCCTACGCTTGCAAAGGAGAAATTTAGGCCGATGTACCAAATCTTTGGACCCAGATTGGCGCGATCTGGCCGAGGATGATGGGTGTAGGAGTGAGAGCGAGATCACAGGCATCTTTAGGAAGGATGGGCCGCCCCATGAAGACGACGGGACAGACCGAACACGAGATACCGGAGGCAGAACCGTGCGAGACCCTGCGGGGCGACCAGAGGAAAATCCTACGCGCCAAGCCCGTCGAAGGCCCCATCGACTGGGCAGAACTGAGCCGTGGGACGATCGCTAGGTATCCAAATATCCTGAAGCGACTTGCGGAGCGGTAATCGTAACTCCCTTGCGCTTACCTACCGTTCTCGCTAGCTTGTGACCCATGGCACAGGTAAGAGCCGTTCGTGGCTCGCTGACCATCGCGCGATTTTGGTACCGCCGGTATGTGACGGCGGCCTAGGATCGCGCTCGCGCGTTTTTCCCGAAGCCGCCCGACCGAGGCGGCTTTCGTGTTTCATGACCTTGTGATCCCGAATGTCGCTTATGGTGGGGTGGCCTCCAAACCCGGAGGTGACGATGACCAGTGGTACTCTCGACGGCCGCAAGGGCCTGCGCAAAGGTGTCTCGCCATGAGCACGAAATGGTCTCCCGATAGCTGGCGCGCCCTGCCGATCCGGCAGGTGCCGGGCTACGCCGACGCAGCCGGGCTGACCCGGGTCGAGGAGACCCTGCATCGGTTTCCGCCATTGGTCTTCGCCGGCGAGGCGCGGCGGCTCAAGGATCGGCTCGCCGCGGTCTCCGCCGGCAAGGCGTTTCTGTTGCAGGGCGGCGATTGCGCCGAAAGCTTCGCCGAGTTCCACCCCAACAACATCCGCGACATGTTCAAGGTATTGTTGCAGATGGCGGTGGTGTTGACCTTTGGCGGCGGCGTGCCGGTGGTCAAGCTCGGCCGCCTCGCCGGCCAGTTCGCCAAGCCGCGCTCGTCCGACACCGAGACGCTTAACGGCGTGACGCTGCCTTCCTACCGGGGCGACATCATCAACAGCCTCGATTTCGATCCGACCGGGCGCGAGCCCGATCCGCAGCGCATGGTGCAGGCCTACAGCCAGTCGGCGGCGACCCTCAATCTGCTGCGCGCGTTCGCTCAGGGCGGCTATGCCGACCTCCACCGGGTGCATAGCTGGAACCAGGATTTCGTCGCCGGCTCGCCGCAGGGCGAGCGTTACCGCGCGCTCGCCGACAGGCTGACCGAGACCCTGGATTTCATGGCCGCGTGCGGGCTCGATTCCGAGACGACGCCGCAGATCCGCGAGACCGAGTTCTACACCTCGCACGAGGCATTGTTCCTGTCGTACGAGGAGGCATTGACCCGGATCGATTCGATTACCGGCGAGTGGTACGACTGCTCGGCCCACCTGGTCTGGATCGGCGACCGCACCCGTCAGGTCGACGGCGCCCATGTCGAATTCATGTGCGGCATCAAGAACCCGATCGGGATGAAATGCGGGCCGAGCCTTGATCCCGACGATCTATTGCGCCTGATCGACAAGCTCAACCCCGACAACGACCCGGGCCGGCTGACCCTGATCACCCGCATGGGGTCGGATAAGGTCGAGGAACGCCTGCCGCGCCTCATTCGCGCGGTGCAGCGGGCCGGGCGCGCGGTGGTGTGGTGCATCGATCCGATGCATGGCAACACGACCACCTCGTCGAACGGCTACAAGACCCGCTCGTTCGACCGCATCCTCGACGAATTGCACGGCGCCCTGGCGATCCACGCCGCCGAGGGCAGCTATGCCGGCGGGGTGCATTTCGAATTGACCGGGCAGAACGTCACCGAATGCATCGGCGGCAGCCAGGCGATCAGCGAGGCTTCGCTCGCCGATCGCTATCTGACCCATTGCGACCCGCGGCTCAACGCCACCCAGGCGCTCGAACTCGCGTTCGAGATCGCCGAGGCGCTGAAACGCGCGCGCCAGGGTAACGGCGGCAACGGCATTCTGGGGGGTAGCCGCCTCGCCGCGGTGCTGTGAGGCGCGGGCGATGGCCGCCGGTATCGGGGCACCAGGGTCTGTCCCCGCCGACGAGGCGGCGCTGGCGGCGCATACCGACAGCTATTTCCTAAAGACCAAGGCGATCGTCGAGCGGTTCGGCGATCGCACCGCCACCTATGCCGTGTTCATGCGGCGGCCGGTGATCTCGACGCCGCGCCTGGCTATCGAGTTTCTCGAACATATGGCGGCGGCGCGCGGCACCGGCTTCGACATCGAGCTGATGCACCAAGAAGGTGGCGCGGTCGGCGCCGGCGAGCCGATCATGTACGTCACCGGCCCGCTCCGTCACCTCGTCGATCTCGAAACCCTGCTGCTGCAAAAATTGGGGCCGGCCTGCGTCGCCGCCTACAACGCGGCGGCGATGTGCGCGGAACTGCCCAAGGCGGCGTTCCTGGCGATGGACGCGCGCCATTGCGCCGGCGAAGAGATGGCCGAGTTGATGGCCTATGCCGCCTCGGTCGGCTCGGCCCATGCCCGCAAGATCACCGGCGCGGTCGGGTTCGTCGGCTGCGCCGCGGCGGCTACCGCCGGTTTTTTCGGGCTGGAGAAGGGGCTCGGCACGATGCCGCATGCCCTGATCGGCTATGCCGGCTCGACCGTCCGCGCCGCCGAGATGTTTCACGAGACCTTCCCGGACGAGCCGCTGACCGTGCTGATCGACTATTTCGGGCACGAGACCAGCGACGCGGTCGCGGTCGCTCGGCGGTTTCCCGAATTGGCTGCCGGCGCGCGGTTGAGTTTGCGGATGGACACGCCGGGCGGGCGCTATTGCGAGGGGCTGGATTTGGCGCGCTCGTACGCCGTGCTCGAGCAATGCGCGCCGCGATCGATCCGCGGCTATCGCACCGACGAGGAGCTCCGTTATCTGGTCGGCACCGGCGTCACCGCGGCGGCGTTGTGGCAGTTGCGCCTGGTGCTCGACGCCGCTGGGTATCGCCGGGTCAAGATCGTCGCCAGCTCAGGCTTCGGCCCGGCCAAATGCCGGATGATGGCGGTCGCCAACGCGCCGATCGACGTGATCGGCACCGGCTCGTATCTGCCCGAATTGTGGTCGGAGACCTACGCCACCGCCGATATCGTCGCCTTTGACGGGGAGCCGATGGTCAAGGCCGGGCGCGAATTCCTGCTCCGCAAGCGATAGGCCCCGAGATGATCTTCACCAGCGAAAGCGGGCTGCTCGACCCCGGCCGATTGGATGAGTGGGACGAATGGTATCTCGGTCATCTCGCGGCGATGATCGGCGTGCCCGGCGTATTGTCGGCGCAGCGCTTTCGCCTCGTCGACGGCGACGCGCCACCGTCATTGGCGATGTACACGTTCGCGTCATCCGACGTGTTCGACACCGAGATCTACCATCGCACCCGCGGCATGGGGCCGTTTCTTCCGTTGATCGATCGCCGCCATTACCGCCGCAACCTGTTCGACGGGCTCGACGCGGCGCCTGATGTCGCAGTCGGCGCGCTCCTCGTGGTCATCGACCGCGCGGCACCGGAGAAGGTGGAGGGCGTCGCTTGGCTGCGCAATGTCGGGCTCGACCATTCGATGGCGTATCGCGGCATCGCCGTGATGACGGACCTCGACGCCGCTCGCGATCTCGCCGGCGGGATCCCCGGACCGGTTGCGCTGTACATGCCGATGACCAAGCGTTTTCTGCCGTCGGGAGCCGGAAATATGCAGCCGCGCGTCAATCAATTCGGGCAGGGGATCGGCTTCGCGCTGCCGGACTGGACCCCGCTGCCGCGTCCGCCGCGCACCGCGATGATAGGGCGGTTCTGTCGGATCGAGCCGCTCGACCTCGATCGCCACGCGGCCGATCTGTTCGTCGCCAACAGCCTCGACCGCGATGGCACCATCTTCACCTATTTCCCCTACGGCCCGTTCGCGGCATTGGCCGACTACCGACGCTGGGTCGAAACCGTCGCCGCCGGCGACGACCCGATGTTCCACGCGATAATCGACCAGGCGACCGGCCGCGCGGTCGGGGTCGCCGACTACGCGCACATCCAGCCGGCGATCGGCTCGATCGAGATCGCCGGGCTGGTGTTCAGCCCGCTGTTGCAGCGCCGGCCGGCGGCGACCGAGGCGATGTACCTGATGATGCGCCGGGCCTTCGACGAATTGAGCTATCGCCGCTATGAGTGGAAATGCGATTCGCTGAATGCGCCGTCGCGCGCCGCCGCGACGCGTTACGGGTTTCAGTACGAGGGACTGTTTCGCCAGGCGACGATCACCAAGGGGCGCAACCGCGACACCGCCTGGTTCTCGATCCTCGACCGCGAATGGCCGACGCTGCGCACCGCGTTCGAGCGATGGCTCGACCCGGACAATTTCGACCCCGCCGGCCAGCAGCGCCGCACCCTGGCGAGTCTGCGGTCGGCGGACCCCGGCTAGCACCACTCGTCGTTGGACTTCGGCGGCGGATCGCTCTCGGGGTCGTGCGGGGGGAAGATGATCACCCCGGCGACCGACCCGAAATCGATCCGCGTCCCGGCCACCAGCAACACGGTATCGGCGGGATCGACATTGCTCACGGTGCCGTCCGGCAGCACGGCCTCCCAGGATGTCACCGACCGGTTGTGCAGCGCCAGGATTGTCAGGTCGGCCGCGTGGCGGCGCACCTCGGCGACGACGCCGTCCGGGGAACGCGCCCGCAGCGAGGGGATCACGCGCGCGCTGACGGCGATCCGCTCGGCCAAGCGGGTGCGGTTGACGCCGATCTGCAGCCAGATGTCGCCCGGCATCGCCGGCATCGCCGGAAGCGGCTCGACCTCGGGCGCCTGGTATGGCGACACCGAGCCGTAGGGCCACAGAAACTCGCGGCTCGGCGACACCTCGCGTCCCTTGAGGATAGTCGAGGCGAGCACGACGAACGACACCACCGCCACCAATACCTCGTGCAGCGGGCTGACGATGGCGAAGTCCGGATTGTAAAAGCGGATCGCGTCCCACAGATCGTGCAACACGTTGGCGACGACGAACCCGACGATTACCGCGATGACCGCCTTTTTGACGTTGCGGTGGTGCAATACCGCGAGCCCGATAAAATAGCCGAACGCCCCGGCATAGGCGATGTGGCCAAAGCAATTGACCAGTAGTCGCGGCACGCTGATCAACGCGCCGTAATTCGGCAGATATATGAACATCGTTTCGAGATAGGCGAACCCGGTCGCCGAGGCCGCCGCGAGCAGGATGCCGTCGAGCGGCTCGCGCAGTCCGTATTTACGCTGGCGGTCATGCGACAACAGCCGGCCGAGCAGCAGGATCACCAACAGCGGCAAAGCCTTTACCGTCTCCTCGACCAGGCCGGGCGCGATCGCCGAGGGCAGCGCCTTTTCCGTCTGGATGATCAATTCGAGCAGCAGCGCGTCGAGCAGAAACGCAAACGCGACGATGATCAGCACATAGGGAAACGGCTGCTTCTTGCCGCACCACAGGTACAGCAGGTAGATGTTCGCCAGCGAGATGTACGACGACAGAAACCAGAAAAATCCGTCCTCGTTTTTCAGCGCGGCTAATACCAGCAGGCCGATGACAAAGACCGCCGTGGTGACGCCGGGCCACAGAAACGCGCGGTGCCGCAGGTCCCGGAACGAGATCAGGAACGGCAGCAATTCGGTGCGGGTGATGTCGTCGCCGGTAGCCGCCGCCGCGGGGCCGTTGTTGGGTTGCGAATTCATCGCGCGGGTAACCCGGGTCCTGTTGCGGTCCTCGCCTTGCCACCGGCGGCGTTCAACCTATGCTAGGGCAGTTTCCGCCGGCGCGGAAGCGGGCCGGTGCCGCCGCCGCCCGGCGGCATGCCGGCGGAGCCGAGGCGCCGATCGCGGCTCCCCAGCTGGGGCAGCGGCCGGCACCGTCCGATCGAGATGATCTCCAAGCAGGCTATGAGCACGAACAATGCGCCGCCGCTGGCATTGATCGCCGCGGTCACCGCGATCGGATTTTCCGCGCTGCACATGGTGGTGCCGGTATTGCCGATGCTGGCCGCTGAGTTCGACCGCGGTCCGGCCCAGGTGCAGTTGGTGCTGACCCTGTTCTTTGTCGGGATCGCCGCCGGGCAACTGGTCTACGGCCCGGTCTCGGACCGCTTTGGGCGCCGCCCGATCCTGCTCCTTGGCCTGGTGATGTTTCTCGTCGGCACCGCGCTGTGCGGGCTTGCCTGGTCGCTGCCCGTATTGATCTTCGGCCGCGTATTGCAGGCTCTTGGCGGCTGCGCCGGCCTCGTGCTCGGCCGCGCGATCATCCGCGACGTCTCCGATCGCGAAGGCTCCGCGCGGGCGATCGCGCTGGTGATGATGGCGATGACCCTGGCCCCGGCGGTGGCCCCGGCGATCGGGGCGTATCTCGCCGAGTGGTTCGACTGGCGCGCGATCTTCGTCTTGCTCGGCGGGCTCGGCGCGGTGGTGCTCGCGCTGACCGCGGCGCTATTGGTCGAGACCAACACCGCCGCGGTGCCGCTCGACCTGGTCGGCATGGCGCGCTCCTACGTGATCCTGCTGCGCGCGCCCGCGTTCCTCTATTTCGGTCTGTGCAGCGCCTGTTCGAGCGCGTCGTGGTTCGTCTTCATCGCCGGCGCGCCCTATGTGCTGTCCGACGGCTTGCACGAGCCGCCGAGCACCTACGGCCTGATGATCCTGTTGCCGATGGCGGCCTATATGCTCGGCAACGCCGCCGCGGCGCGGTATGGGCCGCGCGCCGGCAGCGGCGCCGTCTTCGTGATCGGCCTCGCGCTGTCGGTTGCCTCCGGGGTGATGATGGCGCTGTGGTGTTTGGGCGATCTCACCATCTGGGCATTGTTCGTGCCGATCGCGATCAGCTCGATCGGCAACGGGCTCAGCCAGCCCGCGGCGATCGCGGCTGGGCTCAGCGTCTATCCGCGGCTGGCCGGAACCGCGTCGGGGCTGATCGGGTTTCTGCAGATGGCGATGTCGGCGTTCGGCACCCTGGCGGTCGGGCTGATGCCGCGCACCGATGCGCTCGGCGTGGTCGCGGTGATCGGCGCCGCGCAGATCATGGCGCTGTGGCTGGGTCTGTTGGCGGTACGCCGGCCCGATGCCGCATTGCGCGGGTCGGGAGAGCAATTGCCGTTGCCGTCCGGCGTGGCGAAGCCGACGACCGAACCGGCCGGAAACTGATCGCGCCGTGCCCCAAAACTGCGCTAAGACGAATTGCGCTAAAGACACAGGCTGAAGACGGCCCGCAGCGGGAGGAAATCACATGATCGACGAAACCCATGACGCCAAGCGCCAGAGCTGGGTCGCCTCGGCCAACGGGCACGGCGAATTCCCGTTGCAGAACCTGCCGTTCGGCGTTTTCAGCCCACCCGGCCGCACCGCGCCGGACGCGCGGGCGCGCGGCGGGGTCGCGATCGGCGACTCGATTTTCGATATTCGCGCCGCGCTCGATGAAGGACTGTTTTCCGGCGACGCCGCCGCGGCGGCCGCGGCGGCCTCGGGCGGCACGCTCAACCCGCTGATGGCGCTGCCGCCGGCGCTGCGCCGCGCGCTGCGCCGGCGGGTGTTCGACCTGTTGGCGGTCGACGGCGGCGACGCGGCCAAGGTGCAATCGCTGGCCGACCGCCTGGTCCACTCGGCCGCCGCCTGCACGTTGCACCTGCCCGCGGCGATCGGCAATTTCACCGATTTCTTCGCCGGCATCCATCACGCCACCAATGGCGGCCGCCGGCGCGACCCCGCCAATCCCTTGACGCCGAACTACAAATACGTGCCGGTCGCCTACCACAGCCGGGCCTCGTCGGTGCGCCCGTCGGGGGTACCGGTGCGCCGCCCCAACGGCCAGCGCAAGCTCCCCGACGAGGCGGCGCCGAGCTTCGGCCCCTGCCGCAAGCTCGATTACGAGCTCGAGCTGGCGGTCTGGGTCGGCCCCGGCAATGCCCAGGGCGAGCCGATCCCGATCGGTGAGGCGGCCGACCACGTGGTCGGCCTGGGCCTTGTCAACGACTGGTCGGCGCGTGACATCCAGCAATGGGAATCGGCACCGCTGGGACCGTTCCTCGGCAAGAGCTTTGGCTCGACCGTGTCGCCGTGGGTCGTTACCGCCGAGGCGTTGGAGCCCTATCGGGTGCCGCAGCTGGCGCGCCCGCAGGGCGACCCCAGGCCGTTGCCGCATTTGTGGGATGACGCCGATCAGCGCTCGGGCGCCTACGACATCGCGCTGGAGGCGCTGATCCTGACCTCGCAGATGCGCGAAAACGGGTCGCCGCCGCATCGCGTGTCGCAGAGCAACACCACCGACCTGTATTGGACCCTGGCGCAGCTTGTCGCGCACCACACCAGCGGCGGCTGCAACCTGGTGGCGGGCGATCTGTTCGGCAGCGGCACGATCTCGGGGCCGACTCCGGCCGGCTGGGGCAGTCTCAGCGAGCAGAGCGCCGACGGCACTCGCACGATCACGCTCGGTTCCGGCGAGACCCGCACCTTTCTCGAGAATGGCGACGAGGCAATCTTCCGCGCCCATTGCCGGCGCGATGGGTTCGCCACGATCGGCTTTGGCGAGTGCCGCGCGCGGATCGTATGACGCGACGGGCCGTCGAAAAATCTGGCGATCGCGGTTTATTGGTGCTCGATCGCTGAAGGAGGGTCCCGCCGTTCCGCGCGCCGCTAGAACTCGCCGCTGCGATACGCCTCGTCGAGCCGCTTGGCGTCTTCTTCCGAGGGCTCGTCCCAGGCGTCGCCGCGCCGGCGCAATGCGCCGGTGAAGTTGGGCGGCCGCTTGGCGTTGAAGGCCTGGCGGCCTTCCTCGCCGTCGGTCGTCACCTGGATCAGCAGATTGTTGATGATGTTCTGGATCTGCCAGGCCTGGTCGGTCGGCAAATCGCCGAAGCGGACGACGAATTCCTTCATCATACGGACCGCGACCGGCGGCATCGTACAGATGTGGCGGGCGAGTTTTTCCGCCCGCTCCAGCAGTTGCGCGTGCGGCACGATTTCGTTGACCAGTCCGATCCGCAACGCCTCCTGGGCGTCGATCGGGTCGTCGGTCAACAGCATCTTCATCGCGTCGATATAGCGGAGCTGCTTGATCAACAGGCTCGCCCCTGGGCCGTGGCCGAGCCAGCCCTGGGTAGTCAGCGCGAACTTGAACCGCGCGTGCTCGGCGCTGGCGATGCGGATATCGGTCGAGGCCAGCAATATGTAGAGCCCGGCGCCCGCCGCCCAGCCGTTAACCGCGGCGATGACCGGCTTCCACACCCGCGGGTAATGGTCGCCCATGCGCCCGTCGACGCCGGTCCGCTGGCCGTTGACGGTGCCGGCCAGCGGCCAGAAAACGCGCTGGGTGCGCAAATATTCGCGCTCCTCCTCGGAGATGTTCTCGCGCGGCGCCAGATTGTGCCCGCCGCAAAAATGCCGATCGCCGGTGCCGGTCAGGATCGCGCAGCGGATGTCGCGATCCTCCCACAGATCGACCCACGCCGCCGAGATCGCGTCCGCCGTCGCCTTGTCGAGAATGTTCGCCTTGGCGGGGTTGTTCAGCGTGATATAGGCGACCCCGTCGCGCTTTTCGTAGTCGATGGCCAAAGCGACCTCCTCGGTTGCGGTGCGGCGATAATCGGAAACCCGACTGGTTCGCGTTCAGCCGTCAGCCGTCTCCCGAAACCGTGTTACCGTCACGAAACTGTCACGACGATCGGAGGAGGCGGACATGCAGAACGCGGTGGGCAAGGACCCGACCGAACGAGCGCAGCAGATGACCCGTCGGATGCTGGGCAAGCAGTTGTTCGTGATCCATACCACGCCCGTCGCGCCACGCGAGCAGATCGTACCGCTGCTGCCGGATCATCTCGAGCACCAGATCAGGCTGGAGAAGTCGGGGATCATGTTTGGCGCGGGTCCGATGGTCAACGAGGATGGCTCGCCCGCCGGCGGGCTGATCGTGATCCGCGCGGAATCGTTCGCGGCGGCCAAGGTGATCGCCGATTCCGACCCGCTCCACAAGCCGGGCTGCGCACCTACACGATCCGCCAATGGACCGTCAACGAGGGCAGCTATTCGGTTCGGATCAACTATTCCGACCAGAGCGTGACGATTGAATGACGGGGCGCCACCGGGCGCCGGCAGAGCCTTGAGCGAAGCCGCCGCCGCGGCGATCGTCGTCACCCCCGCCTCGCTCGCCGCGTCCGATCGGGCGTCGCGCAATGCCGCGATAACGCTGGGGATGACCCTGCCCGGCGATACCGTACTGTACCTGCTGTTGCCGCTGCACGTCGCCGCGTTCGACGTGACCCTGCCCGAGGCGGGGTTATTGCTCGCGGCCAACCGACTGGTGCGGATCGCCGGCTATGGCTGGGTCGCCCGCGGCTACGAGCGGCTTGGGCCGCGTACCGTCTGCCTAGTCGCCGCGCTCGGCGCCGCGGCGTCGACACTCGGCTACGCGCTGTTGTCAGGCGTCTGGTTGCTGCTGATCGCCCGGCTGATCTGGGGCCTGTCGTTTGCCGCGCTGAACATCGCGACCCAGGCCCTGGCGACGCAGGAAGCGGTGCGCGCGGCGCGGCGCAACGGGCGGGCGCGGGCGATCATCGCGGCCGGGCCGATGCTGGGCCTTCTGGCGGGGGCGGTATTGGCGGAACTGACCGAGCCGCGCGCGGTGTTTCTCGTCCTCGCCACGGTCGCGCTGCTGGCATTGCCGGTCGCCGCCCTGCTGCCGCGTGGGCGGGGTCGGGCGGTGCTGACCCCGCGCAGCCGGTTCGGCCTGCCGACATCGCTCGACACCTGGTCGTTCGTGCAGGGCCTGACCCTGGATGGGGTGTTCGTCGTCGGCCTCGCGGTATTGGCGTCGGCGGCGTCGCCCGAGGGCGCCACCCTGGCGGCCGGCGCCGCGCTCGCGTTGCGCTACGCCGCCGAGATCGCGCTCGGCCCGCCCGGCGGGATCGTCGCCGAGCGCTGCGGCACGGTGCGGCTCTTGGTATTGCTGTCGCTGGGCTCGGCCGCCGGGCTGGCCTTGATCAGCGCCGGGTATCTGTGGACCGGGGTCATCGCCATCGTGCTGTTACGCGGCATGCTGCAGCCCTTGCCCGCCCCGGTGGCGGCGGCGGCGAACCCGGGGCCGCGGCGGGTGCCGGCGATCGCCCGTCTTGCCACCTGGCGCGGCCTCGGCGCCGGAACTGGTCCGTTGCTGGCGGGGATCGTATTGCCGCTGGCGCCGTCGGTACTGTATGCCGGCGGCGCGATCGCGCTGGCCGGTACGACCTTGGCCCTGGCGATGACGATCAGATTGCCGGCGGCAACAGCCCGCGGCACAGATAGGAGCAGGTGACCGACGATGACGACCGCGACCCGATTGCCCGCGCTCAACCTCGTCGCCGCGCCGGGCCGGCGGCTGGCGACCCTCGAACTGGCGCGCGAAGTCGAGCGGCGCGGCTTCGCCGGGATATCGATATCGAGCCAGTACAGCAACATCGCGCAGTGCATCGGCCTGGCCTTCGCCACCGAGCGGATTACCTTCGCCACCGCGATCGCGCCGATCTACGCGCAGACGGTCGACGAGTTCGCGCAGAGCGCCGCGTATCTGCACGAGGTATCCGGCGGCCGCTTTCAGTTCGGCGTCGGCATCGCCCACGGGCCGGCCCATGTGCGGATGGAGGTGACCCCGGGCAGGCCGCTCGGCGATATCCGCGCCTTTGTCGCCAAATACCGGGCGCACTCCGGTTCGGGCGAATTGCCCCCGATCATCCTCGCCGCCCTGCGTAAGCGAATGGTCGCGCTGTCGGCCGAGATCGGCGACGGCGTCGTGTTCGCGAACGCCAGCCGCTCCGATATCGGCCGGTCGCTCGCGGTGCTCCCGGCGGCCAAGCGCGCCGACCCGAATTTCTTCATCGGCAACCGCATCCGCACCTGCGTCTGCGACGACGAGGGCGAGGCCAAGGAGGTGTTGCGGCGCACCGTCGGCAACTACGCGCTGATGCCGAACTACCGCAATTACTGGAAGGAGGCCGGCTATTTCGAGGAGATGACCGCGATCGAGAAGGCGGTCGCCGAACATCGCCTCGACGATGTGCCCAAATACCTGCCCGACCGCTGGCTGGCCGACATCACCCTGTTCGGTTCGGCGGCCAAGATCCGCGATGGGGTCGAGGCCTGGCGCGACGCTGGCATCACGACCCCCGTTCTGGTGCCGTTATCCCCCGACGGCGATCCCGCGACCGCGATACGCGCGGTATTCGCCGCGTTCGCGGACTAGACAGCTCGCGCGGCGAGCTGTTGCTGCAACGCCAGATCGTCCTCGATAAAGAACCGCACCGCCTCGTCGATGCCGCTGTCGGCGGTAAAGCCGAGCGCCTCGGCGCGCTCGGCCGCTAATTCCCGCGGCCAGCTTCCGATGATCGCCTGGATCGCGGGGTCGGGCCGCCAGCTCAGCCGCGCGTGGGCCGCGGCCCCGCCGGCGCGGCGCATCGCCTCGGCCATCTCGCCGACCGACACCGAAAACCCGGGCAATTGCAACGACCGGCTGACGCCGAACGCCTCGCCGGGCAAATCATGCGCGTGCGTCAGCGCCGCGATGACCCGGCGCGGCGAGGCCAACGCCATGACCGTGTCGGGCGACACCGGACACACCGCGTCATGCCCGGTCAACGGCTCGCGGAATATCGACGAGGCAAAGGTCGAGGCGGCGCGGTTGGGCAATCCCGGCCGCACTACGACGGTCGGCAACCGCAGCGCTCGGCCGTCGACATAGCCCTTGCGGCTGTAGTCGTTGACCAATAATTCGCCGATCGCCTTCTGTGTGCCGTACGAGCTTTGCGGGGTCGGCGCGGTGGCGTCGCCGACCGCCGGCGGCAAGGCGCCGCCATAGACCGCGAGCGAACTGGCGAAGACGACGCGGGGACAGGTCCCCAGCGCACGGCACGCGTCGAGCAGGGCGCGGGTGCCGTCGAGATTGACCCGGTAGCCAAGATCTGTATCGGCCTCGGCCTGGCCGCTGACGATCGCGGCGAGATGAAATACCGAGTCGGTGCCCGGCGCGATCAGCGCGCGGACTGTGTCGCGGTCGGCGATGTCGCCGGTGACCAGCCGCACCCGCCGGTCGTCGGGCAACGGCAAGGCCGACTTCGCGTTGTCGAACAATACCAATTCGTCGATCGGCCCGAGCGCGCTCCCTGCCTCAAGCAGGCGTAACGCCACCCGCCGCCCGAGAAACCCGCACCCGCCGGTGATGACGATCCGCATGGCTCAGCCCCTCCTGCCTAGTCCTGGATCGGCGCCGTGCGTCCTTCGAGACGGCGCCGCGCGCGCCCTCGGGATCGGGAATATATATAATAAGGATCCGCTATTTATACGTCTTGAGGGGCACCCAGAGGGCGCGTCTTGGAGGACGCACCACCGCGATGCGGCAACACGCCTAGCCGATCCCGTACTTCCGCGCCCATCCCAGCCCGGCCAGGGTGTCACCCCGCGGCCGGTACTCGCAGCCGATCCAGCCGCCATAGCCGATCTCGTCGAACAGGTCGAACAAATAAGGGTAGTTGATCTCGCCGATATCGGGCTCGTGGCGACCGGGATTGCCGGCGATCTGCACGTGCGGGTAGTGCCCGTCGAGCGCGCGGATCTTGGTCGCCAGATCGCCCTCCATGATCTGCAGGTGATAGAGGTCGAGTTGCAGCCGCAGGTTGGGCCGGCCGACCTGCTCGATGATCGCCATCGCCTGGGCGGTGTAATTCAGGAAATAGCCGGGGATGTCGCGGGTGTTGATCGGCTCGATGATCGCGGTCAGCCCGTCGGCGGCGATGCGGTCGGCGGCCCAGCGCAGGTTCTCGACATAGACCCGGTTGCCCGCCGCCTTGTCATGCCCCTCGGGCCACAGCCCGGCCATCGTGTGCAATGTCCGGCAGTTCGCCGCCTTGGCATAGACGACCGCCTTGTCGACCCCGGCGCGGAACTCGTCTTCGCGACCGGGCAACGCCGCTAGCCCGCGCTCGCCCGCCGCCCAGTCGCCGGGCACTGTGTTGAACAGCGCGAGGGTCAGCCGGTTGCGCTCGAGCCGCTCGGCGATCGCCGCCGGCGGATGATCGTAGGGAAACAGGAACTCGACCCCCTTGAACCCGGCGCGCGCGGCCGCGTCGAACCGGTCGAGGAACGTGATCTCCTGAAACATCATGCTCAGATTGGCGGCGAATTTGGGCATCGGACCCTCCCCCTCGGCGGCGGCTAATCTTTCTCGCCCGGCATCCGAACGCAAGCCCGTCCGCCGCTATCGCCGCCGTCAGCCGCTGGATCGCGATGCCGCGGGTCAAGCCGGCACGACCACCCGCTCCCCGCTCGGCGTGATTTTGCGGTCAGTCTTTATAGGAGGAATCGAGCCGTTCGGCGAGGCGCAGACAGGCTGCCCAATCCTTCCCGCCCTGCAGGAAATTGCCGGCATCCATGAACTGGCCGTGCGCGTATTCGCAGGCTTCCTTGCTGGGGATCGTGTAATTGCCTTCACCCGCCGCCAGAGCCGCGATCTGACCCTGACACGCCATTTCGAGCCAGTGGTGATTGACGACGCACGCGGCGACGCTTCCACCGCTAACAAGGACGCCGTGATTGCGCAGGATCATAAACAAGCCGCCGTCGAGGTCGCGTATCAGTTTCGGCGCCATGTCGCGGTCGAATTCTAGCCCTTCGAATTCGTGATATTTTATTTCCCCGTAAAATCGAAGCGCATGCTGATTGATCGGCAGCAAGCCAAATTTGTGCGCTGCCACGCCCATGCCGCTGACCGTATGGGTATGCAATGTCGCGTTGAGGTCCGGGCGGCCCTTTAGCAGGCCGGCATGGATAATCAAGGCGCCACCCTTGATTATCTTTACATCGGTATCCGTCAGAACATTTCCGTCGAAATCAACTTTCAACAGGGAGGAGGCCGTCACCTCGCTAAACATCCAGTCCGTGCGCTTGATCAGCATCTGGTCGGGATTTCCCGGCACGCGAAATCCGAAATGATTGTAGGTCATGTCGTTGACGCCGTAATGCGCCAGCACGCGGTGTCCGGCCGCGAGTTCGATTCGCGCCGCCCATTCTTCGGCACTAACCTGATCGCGGACAGATTTTCTCTTGGATACGAGTTGAATAGCCATCATGCGGTCTCGTAATACGGGTCTGCGGCGTTCCGGAGCAGCGCGGTGCCGTACGTCTACTCCGCCGCCATCATCTTCAGCTCCTGCGCCGCCGACAGGATCGGCAGACCCTCGATCGATCTGGAGGGCCGCCCATCGATGCCGACAAGCGGCTCGCCGACCAGCGTGATGCGGTAGAGCTGGCGGTCGAAGTCGGAGGCGAAGATGTCCGTCGGTGCGAGATGCGAGGTCGAGCGATTATCCCAGAACGCGATGTCGCCCTCGTTCCACTTGAAGCGCACCGTGTATTCCGGGCGCGTCACATGTTCCCAAATCATCTCGAGCAGCTTCTGGCTTTCGCGCGGCGTTAGCCCGACGACAGACTTCAGAAAGGAAGGGCTGACGAACAGGACGCGCTCCCCGGTCTCGGCGTGGACGGTTACCAGGGGATGCTCGCTCGCCAATGCGCGGCGCTTGACGCGTTCGTTGTACACGCTCCCCGCCGCGGGGTTTTCTCGCGGGACGAATTTGTGAATGCCGCGGAGCCCGTCGACGAATCCGCGCATCGTTTGCGACAACCCGGTGTAGGCGGCGGCGAGATTGGTCCAGAACGTGTCCCCGCCGTAAGGCGGTATGGTCACGCCGCGCAGGATCGACGCGCAGGGCGGGTTGACGGCTGCCGTGATGTCGGTATGCCAGCCGGACCAGGGCGTCACCATCATCGCCGCGCGATTTTCGTTGGCGGTCCGGTTCTTGGCGACCGAGTAGATTTCGGGATGACCCTCGACGTGGCCGAATACGGCGTGGCCGATGGTCGGCTCGCCGAATTGGCGCGCCATGGCGACATGCTGCGCATGATCGAGGTGCTGGTCGCGGAAGAAGATGACCTTCCACTTCAAAAAGGCTTCCCGTATCTCCCTCAGCTGGTTCGGGGGCAGGGGCCTGGCGAGGTCGACGCCGTGGACCTCGGCGCCGATATGGAGAGTGAGCGGCGTGACCTTGATGGCCTCTTTAGCCGTGACATCGACAGTCTGTTGAGATAGCGACATTTTCTTGTCTCCTCCGCCCGCGTTCGTTCAACCGTGGCCCGCCGCGCAACCTCTGTCGATCAGCCGCCGCCGTTCCGCGACGGCTGATCGATTTCGGCCTAGTCGCAAACTCCGCTCAGTTCGCGGCGGCGACCTTGTCCTGCGTCTTCGTGTCGAAATCGCCGGAATCGTGGCGCTCGTGCAATTGGCTCGAGGGCTCGCCCGAGAGGCGGTTGACCATGCGCCCGCGCCGCACGGCTGGCCGTTCGAGAAGCATGTCGGCCCAGCGCTGGACGTTCTTGTACTCGTGGACCGCGAGGAACTCGGCCGCCCCGTATTGGCCGAACTTCGCCAGTCCGCCGTACCACGGGAAGATGGCGATGTCGGCAATCGTGTAGTCGGGACCCGCGACGTACTTGCTTTCGCCGAAGCGGCGGTCGAGCACGTCGAGCAGCCGCTTCGTTTCCATCGCGAACCGGTCGATCGCGTACTCGATCTTGATCGGCGCGTAGGCGTAGAAGTGGCCGAACCCTCCGCCGACGTATGGCGTGCTGCCCATCTGCCAGAACAGCCACGACAGGCATTCGGCGCGGGCGGCGACCTCCGTCGGCAATAACGCTCCGAATTTCTCGGCCAGGTACATCAGGATCGCGCCGGTTTCAAACACCCGGATCGGCTTCGGGCCGCTGCGGTCCACCAGCGCCGGGATCTTCGAGTTCGGGTTCGCTGCGACGAAGCCGCTGCCGAACTGATCGCCGTCGCCGATCCGGATCAGCCAGGCATCGTACTCCGCGCCTTTATGGCCGAGGGCCAGCAATTCCTCGAGCATGATCGTGACCTTGACGCCGTTCGGCGTGCCCAGCGAATACAGCTGTAGCGGGTGGCGCCCGACCGGCAGCTCCTTCTCGTGCGTGGGACCCGCGATCGGGCGGTTGATGTTGGCGAACCTGCCGCCATTCGCCTTGTTCCAACTCCAGACCTTGGGGGGCGTGTAATCGGGCATGTCGGTCATTCCTGAAGCTCCAGAATCTTACGGGCGCGCGCGGATACAACGCGCGATCGGCTGATCTTACACGATAGCCCTGTCGTCGCGCACGCGCCGCGCGCCCGACCGCGCGTAGACCGCCTCGGAAATAGTCGCGGCGGCGCTCATCCCATGCGGCGGAAATAGTCCTCGTACGGGATGTCGTTGCTGATCAATACGCCGCCGTCGACGTCGAGGGCGATGCCGGTGCACATGCTCGCCGCCGGGCTGGCGAGGAACAATACCGCCTCGGCGATATCCTCGGGCTCGACCATGCGGCCCAGCGGGATTTTCTTGGCCCGCGCCGCCTTCTGCTCCGGCGACGGCGCGGCGCCGGCGAACGGGGTCGCGGTCGGGCCGGGGCAGACCGCGTTGACCCGGATCTTGTCTGGCGCGAGCTCGTAGGCCGCGTGCCGGGTCAGCCCGAGCACCCCCGCCTTCGATGCCGAGTAGTTGGCGCCGCCACCGAACGAGATGCGCCGTCCGGCGATCGAGGCGATGTTGACGATGGCGCCGCCGCCGCGCGCCTTCATGTGCGGCAGCACCGCCTGGATGCCGTTGAACACGCCGCCGAGATTGACCGCCATGACCCGGTCCCATTCGGCCATATTCATCGTCGCGATGGTCTTTTGCGTGATGGTTCCGGCGCAGTTGACCAAGACGTCGATGCCGCCGGCCGTGGCGGCGATTTCCGCGGCGATCCGGGCAAAGGCGTCGTGGTCGGACACGTCGAGCGCGTGGGCGCTGGCCCCCGGTTGGTTGCCCGGCTGGTTGCTCAGCGCCGCCGCGATCCGCTCGGCCGCCGCCCCGTCGCGGTCGATCACCGCCACCCGCGCCCCCGCGGTCGCGAAGGCGCGGCACGAGGCGGCGCCGATGCCGCTGCCCCCACCGGTGACGAGGACGGATTTTCCAGAGAACCTTTCGGGCATCGCTTCGCTCCCTCGACCTGCTTACGCACACTCTAACCGGCCGCGCTCTCTATCGGCTATGACCAGGCTATCGGTTATGCCCAGGCTATCGGTTATGCCCAGGCTATCGGTTATGCCCAGGCTATCGGTTATGTTGGGGCCGTTTTCTCGCCGGAACCAGCCCCCGGAACCATCCGATGACCTACACCGCCCCGCTCGCCGATATGCGCTTTACCCTCGACACCGTGGCGGGGCTGTGCGGCGACGCCGCCGAATTGGCCGATTCGATCCTCGGCGAGGCGGCGAAATTCGCGTCGGCTGAGCTGGCCCCGCTGAACCAGCCGGCCGACCGGATCGGCAGCGTGCTCGAAAACGGGCTGGTGCGTACTCCGCCGGGGTTTCGCGAGGCTTATCGCCGCTTTGTCGAGAATGGCTGGATGGGCGTGGCCTGCGACCCCGAATATGGCGGCCAGGGTCTGCCGCTGGCGCTCGCGACGCCGCTGACCGAGATGTGGAACTCGGCCTGCATGGGCTGGGCGTTGTGCCCGCTGCTCAATCACGGCGCGATCGCGATGCTCGAAGCGCACGGCTCCGCGGCGCAAAAGACGCTCTACCTCGCCAAATTGGTTTCCGGCGAATGGACCGGCACGATGAACCTGACCGAGCCGCAGGCCGGCTCCGATCTCGGCGCGCTGCGCGCCCGCGCGGTGCCGGCGAGCGACCCGCGCTGGGGCGAGCATTACCGCATCAGCGGGCAAAAGATCTTCATCACCTACGGCGACCACGACCTTAGCGACAACATCATCCACATGGTACTGGCGCGCACCCCCGACGCGCCTGCGGGTAACCGCGGCATCTCGCTGTTCCTGGTGCCCAAATTCCTGCTCGACGACGACGGGAGGCCGGGCGCGCGCAACGATGTCCGCACCCTGCGGCTCGAAGAAAAGCTCGGCATCCACGCCTCGCCGACCTGCGTCTTGTCGTATGGCGACGAAGACGGCGCGATCGGCTGGCGCATCGGCGAGGAGAACCGCGGCCTCGAAGCGATGTTCACGATGATGAACAGCGAGCGGTTGCTGGTTGGGGTGCAGGGGGTGGCGATCGCCGAGCGGGCCTATCAGCAGGCGCGCGACTACGCCCGCACCCGGGTGCAGGGCCACCCCGTTGGCGCCACCCGAGAGGGCGCCGCGCCGCCGATCATCCATCACCCCGACGTGCGGCGAATGCTGCTGTCGATGCGCGCCGGCACCGAGGCGATCCGCGCGCTCGCCTATTACGCCGCGGCGGCGATCGACCGATCGCGCACCCTGCCCGACGACAAGGCGCGGTTTTTCGCCCAGCGCCGCGCCGATCTGTTGATCCCGGTGGTCAAGGCGTGGTCGACCGATCTCGGCGTCGAGATCGCCTCGACCGGGATCCAGGTGCATGGCGGGATGGGCTATGTCGAGGAGACTGGCGCCGCGCAATACCTGCGCGACGCCCGCATCGCGCCGATCTACGAGGGCACCAACGGCATCCAGGCCAACGACCTGGTCGGACGCAAGCTCGGGCGCGACGGGGGCGAGGCGGCGCGCGAGTTGCTCGCCGAGATCAGGGCGTCGCTGGCCGAGCTCGACCGGGTCGGCGCGCTGGCGCCGCTGCGCGCCGCGCTCGCCGAGGGGCTCGACGGGCTCGATCGCGCGACCGCTCATCTGGTCGCCGCCAAGCCGGCGATCGCGGCGGCGGGCTCGGCGCCTTATCTGGCGATGTTCGGCACCGTCACCGGCGGCTGGCTGATCGGGCGCCTGGCGCTTTCCGCCGCCGAGCGGCGTGGCGAGGACGCCGCGTTCGCCGCCGCCAAGCTCGCCACCGCGCGATTCTACGCCGAGCACTACCTGGCCCGAGCGCCGGGCTATCTCCCCGCGATCCTGGCGGGCGACACGATCGTCGATTTCGACCCGGACATGTTTTGAGCCAGGCGTGCCGCCGGTTCGCGGCGTCCGCCAGTCGACCGAGGGCGGCGACGACGTCCGACTCGGCATCTTCTACATGCTGGCCTCGGTGGTGGCACATCTGGCTCAGAGCCGGACGGGCACACTGCTCACCCTCAATCCCCTGCCGCGTCCACCAATAGCGAGCGAAACCAGGCTTGGGCCGGTTCGTTGGCGGTGCGGCGGTGCCAGGCCATCGACACGGTGGCGGAGAAATCGATCGGCAGGGGCATGATCGCGATCTCGGCGGTGGCGGCGATCTGCCGGGCGGTGCGGCGCGGCACCGTGGCGACCAGGTCGGACGCGGCCAAGGCAACCGGGATCGCCAGATAGGTCGCGACCAACAGCGCGATGCGGCGCTTCAACCCGAAATCCACCAATATGCGGTCGAGCGCGCCGCTGGTATCGCCACGCGGCGATACCAGCGCGTGATCCAGCGCGGCGTACGCTCCGAGCGATAGCGGTCGTGTCGTGATCGGGTGACCCCGCCGCGCGATCACGACAAACGGGTCGCGCAGCAATATCATCGAGTCGATATGGGTCGGCACCGTGCCGAGATGGGCGACGGCGACGTCGATTTCGCCGCGATCGAGCTGCTCGATCGCTTCGGCGCCCGTTACCGGCAGCAGCCGCAATGTCGCGTTGGCCGCCTCTGCGGCGAAACTCCACGCGAGGCGACCGACCAGCGCCACCTCGGCGTATTCGGCCATCCCGGCGGTGAAGATGGCGCTGCTGTTGGCCGGGTCGAAGCCGATCCCGAGATTGAGCGCCGTCTCGATCCGCTCGATCGCCGCCGTGATCAGCGGCGCGATCTCGCGCGCGCGGGCGGTCGGTTCCATGTTGGTCGGGGTGCGGACGAACAGATCGTCGGCGAACAGCACCCGCAAGCGCGACAAGGCATGGCTCATCGCCGGCTGCGACAGCCCGATCCTGCCGGCGGCGCGGGTCACCGCGCGCTCGTGCATCAGCGCGTCGAACGCCTTCAGCAGATTGAGGTCGACCGCGCGGATATCCATAGAGTGAATGGCTAATATATTATCAATCGATTTGATAGATGGCATGCCCGCTGGCATATACAGCCTCGGAATTCAGTCGGGAGTGACCAGCCATGCCGCAAGAATCAGCGCCGCGCCTCAGTCATGTCGGGCTCTATGTCACCGATGTGCCGAAGATGATCGAGTTCTACACCAAGACCCTCGGCTTCGTGGTCAGCGACGGCGCACCCGACGGCCGTATCACCTTTCTCTCGCGCAACCCCAGCGACCACCACCAGGTTGTCCTGGTGCGGGGCCGCACCACCGACGCCGAAGTGCCGATGGTGCAGCAGGTGTCGTTCAACGTCAGCACCCTCGCCAATGTGCAGCGCGCCTACCGCAAGGTCAGCGATGCCGGTTGCCAGGGCATCAGCCCGATCAGCCACGGCAACGCCTGGTCGGTCTATTTCCAGGACCCCGAGGGCAATCGCATCGAGATGTTCTGCGACACCCCGTGGTACGTGCCGCAGCCGTGCGGGTTCAAGATCGATCTCGCCAAGCCCGAGGACGAGGTCTACCGCGAGACCGAGGCCTATTGCCGCGACCAGCCCGGCTTCAAGCCGATGGAAGAGTGGCGGGCCGAGATCAGCAAGAAGATCGCGGCGCAGCTCGACGCGTGATTCGCCGAGCGCAGCCCGACGCAACCCATCAACCAGGAGGATTTCAGATGAGCGAACTCAACGGGTATCACGCCCATGTCTATTACGATTCCAGCACCAAATCGGTCGCGGCGAAACTGCGGGACACCCTGGCCGGCAAATTTGCCTGTGAGCCCACGTCGATGAGCGACGAACCGCGCGGCCCGCATCCGATCTCGCAATTCGCGGTGATCTTCAAGACCGAGGAATTTCAGAAAGTCGTGCCGTGGCTGATGCTGAACCACGAGGGGCTCGATGTGCTGGTCCATCCGCTGACCGAGAGCTCCTACGATGACCACAGCAAGAACGCGCTGTGGATCGGCACCCCGGTGCCGATGAAGCTCGATATTCTGCGGCCGACCTACAGCGCTGGGCTGTTGCCGGGCGGCGCGGCCCATCGCGCCTAGCGCGCGCCGCCGCAAACCCATCCGAAAGGGATCGGTGCCCGGCCTCGCGGCCGGCATCGACCTCCGTCGCTGGGATGACTTGCTGGTAGCGCGGCAATTCAACGTCGCCAAACCGGGACACCGGCCTCGACCCCGGGCATCCGGCACGGTACACACTTGCGGCGATCGCTAGCCGGCCGGCTCGGCCAGCATCGATCGCGGCGGCGGGTGATGCCATGCCAGAAACGGTGTTTGTCAGCTATTCGTCCAAGGACCAGAAGATCGCGGAAGGCATCTGCGAAGCGCTGGAGCACCGCGGCGTCGATTGCTGGATATCGTCGCGCAACATCGCGCCCGGAGAGAATTTCCAGGAAGCGATTGTTGGCGCGATCCGCGCGGCGCGGGTCATGGTGCTGATCTTTTCCGCCAACGCCAACAATTCGGACGAGATCAAGAAGGAGCTGGTGCTCGCCGGCCAGAGCAACTTGACCGTGATCCCGATCCGGGTCGAGGACGTAACCCCCGGCGCGGCCTTCGCCTACGAATTCGCCACCCGCCAATGGGTCGATCTGTACAAGGACTGGGAACGCGCGATCGAGCAGCTCGTGTCGCAGATCGGCCGGGTCACCCCCCAATCCGACCCGAGAGCCGCCCCGAGGGCGGGCGTCGGGGCGGATGCGTCCGCCATGCCGGCTGCCGCGGCCGAAGCTACCCTATCGGCGAAGATCCCCCCTCCGTCCGCGCGCCGCCCGGCGGCGGCGCCGAAATCGCCGCCTGCGCCGGCAGTGGGCGGGGGCCTGCAGCCGTGGCATTGGGGCCTTCTAGCCGCGCTGATCCTGGTCGGGGCGGCGGCCGGATTCCTAGCGATGCACTACAAGGTTTTCGACAAATTTCTTGGCGCGGCAGGACCCGCCTCGCCGGAAGTCAGCGCTCCCCCGGTACAGGCGCCCGGCGCACCAACGGTACGGACTCCTGGTCCTCCGCCCGTGGATACGCCCAGCGCTCCGACCGGACGGAGGCCCGCCGTTCCGGACGCGTTCAAATCCGGCATTCCGCGGGCGACGGAACCCACCATCCCGCAAGCGAGCAAGCCCGTCGTTCCCGACCCGGGGAAACCCGGCGTTTCGGATGTGAGGAAACCGGGCGTCGCGGCGGATGAGGACGATTGAGGCCGCCGCCCCGCGTTGACGAAGCCGGTTAACTTCGCGCGCGGCACGCACTAGCATCGTCCGGTCGCCGACCGCCGATGCCGCAGGGGGCGACCCGCAGGGAGGACTGGCGATGCCGGCGCGCACGGGACAGCAATATATCGAGGGGCTCCGGGCACAGGAGCGCGAGATCTGGCTCGGCGGCGAGCGGGTGCGCGACGTGACCACCCATCCCGGGCTCAAGGGCGGCGCGCACGCGATCGCCCGGCTCTACGACATGCAGCACGATTCCAAGCTGAAAAAAATGATGACCTACAAATCGCCGTCGAGCGGCGAGCGGGTCGGGCGTTCGTTCAGCAACCCGAAGACCAGGGACGAACTCGAAACCCGCACCAAGATGATGGTCAACTGGGCGCGCGCGAGCTGCGGCATGATGGGCCGCTCGCCCGATTTCATGAACGTGACCTTTGCCGCCTGGGGCGCGGCGGCGGATTTCTTCGGCGAGAAGCGGCCCGAATTCGGCGACAACATGCGCCGCTATGTCGAGCACATCCGCGAAAACGACCTGGTGCTGACCCACTCGCTGATCAACCTGCAACGCAGCCGCAACGTGTCGGGCATGTTCCAGCTGGAGGAAGGCACCGCGCTCCAGGTCGTGCGCGAGACCTCCGCCGGCATCGTCGTGCGCGGCGCCCGCATCCTCGCGACCCTGGCGCCGCTGGCGGACGAGATCGCGGTATATTCGCCGCGCCTCGCCCGACACAGCGACGACCACAGCCCGTTCGCGATGAACTTCTCGATCCCGTGCGGCACCCCGGGGCTTAAATTCCAGTGCCGCGACAGTTTCGACCTCGGCCGCTCGCATTTCGACGCGCCGGTCGCCTCGCGTTTCGAGGAGATGGATTGCATCGTCTTTTTCGACGACGTGCTGGTGCCGTGGGAGCGGGTGTTTCTGCTCTACGACGTCGAGCGGCTCAACGCGACCCCGCACGTGACCCATTCGACCGCGCATTCGGCGCATCAGGGCGCCGCCAAGAACCTCGCCAAATGCGAGTTCGTGCTCGGCATCGCGCTGTTGATGACGCAGACCCTCGGCAACGCGCACCTGCCGCATACCGAGGAGCGGATCGGCGAGTTGATGCTGACCACCGAATTGATCCGCGGCTGCATGCGCGCCGCCGAGGCCGACGCCGAGACGGACCGGTGGGGGGTCATGTGCCCCTCGATATTGCCGACCGAATGCACCCGCAACCTGTTCATGACCGCCTATCCGCGGATGATCGAGATACTGCAGTTGCTGGGGTCGTCGAGCTTTCTCTTGACCCCGAGCGAGGCCGATTTCAACGGACCGCTGGCGCCGCAGATCGAGCAGTATCTCGCCACCGACAGCACGTCGGCCAGGGACCGGGTCAAACTGTTCCGCCTGGCCTGGGATGTCGCCGGCAGCGCCTTCGGCAGCCGCCAGGTGCTCTACGAGCGGTTTTTCGCCAGCGACCCGCTGACCCGCGCCCGCGCGATGGCGGCGGTATATCCCAAGGGCGAGGCGATGGAGCGGGTCCTGGAGTTTCTGGGCCGCGGCGACGAAGAGTGGTAGAATGCGCGGCGACCGGCAAGGGCCCATCCGCTATCGAGAAGGCGAGGACATCATGGCCAAGCGACCGATGTATCTGGGGCACGTCAACATCTACGTGCGCAACGCGGAAAAGTCGAAGCAGTGGTACGAAAACCTGCTCGACCTGCACACTTACGAATACCGGCCGGGCTGGGCCGCCTTCCTGTCGGCCGATACCGAGCAATCGCACGAGGTTGCCTTGATGCAGCTCGGCGACGACGCGCCGTTGCAGCAGCGCAGCCAAGTCGGGCTCAATCACATGGCGTGGCGGCTCGAGAGCCTCGACGACCTCAAGGAATTTTACGGGCGGATCAAGGCCCACGGTCAGGCGATCGACCATATCGCCGATCACGGCATCTCGCTCGGCATCTATCTGCGCGATCCCGACGGTAACGGCGTCGAGGTTTATTACGAATTGCCGCGCGCCGAGTGGCCGCGCCAGGACCACATCTTCAGTCGCGACATGGTCGGCCGCGGCCGCTTCCCCGGTCCGTGGGACGCCGAGATCGCCGCCCAGCAGGAAGCCTCCGTCGCCGCGCGACAGCAAGCGGCAGCGGAGTAGTCCTCACCCTTCCATCGCCGCCGCGATGGACCCTACCCTCTCCCGTGAAACGGGAGAGGGTGTCGAGCGTCGGCGCCGCCGGCGCGAGGCGGTTCAGGGAATGCCCGCGAGATAGGGGAAGCGCATGCAATCCGCGACACCGGCGCTCGCGCCGACCGCGCATCTGCTGGTCCGCGACGACTGGCTGACGCGGCGTATCGAAGACATCATCGAACCCGACCTGCCGATCGTCGACCCGCATCACCATCTTGTCGACCGGCCCGAGACCGGCCGGTATCTGCTGCCCGAACTGCTCGCCGACACCAATAGCGGCCACAACATCATCGCCACCGTCTATCTCGAATGGCTGTCAATGTACCGCGCCGCCGGCCCGGTGGAATTGCGCCCGGTCGGCGAGGTCGAGTTCGCCAACGGCGTCGCGGCGATGGCGGCGAGCGGCGGCTTCGGCAAGACCAGGGTGTGCGCCGGCATCGTCGGCTACGCCGATCTCGCGCTCGGCGCGGCGGTGGAAACAACCCTGCAGGCGCAGATCGCGGCTGGCGGCGGCCGTTTCCGCGGCATCCGCTACATCTCGGCGACGCATCCGGACCAGGCCGCCTGGGGCTCGCCGGTACTGCGGCCCGAGGGCATGTTGAGGGACCCGAAAGTGCGCGAGGGCTTTGCCAGGCTCGCCCCGCTCGGGCTCGGCTTCGACGCCTGGATGTACCACACCCAGATCGGCGACCTGATCGATCTGGCGCGCGCGTTTCCCGACACGCTGATCGTGCTCGACCATGTCGGCGGCGCGATCGGCCTCGGTCCCTATGTCGGGCGCCGCGACGAGGTGTTCGCCGAATGGAGCGGCAAGCTCCGCGAGCTCGCCGGATGCGCCAATGTGCACATCAAGCTCGGCGGGCTCGGCATGCGGATGTTCGGCTTCGACGTGCATCTCGGCGACGTGCCGCCGAGCTCCGAGACGCTGGCGGGGCTGTGGCGGCCCTACATCGAAACCTGCATCGCGGCGTTCGGCCCGGAGCGCGCGATGTTCGAGAGCAACTTCCCGGTCGACAAGGGCAGCGGCAGCTACCCGGTGTTCTGGAACGCCTTCAAGCGCATCGCCGCGGGCTGCTCGGCCGCCGAGAAGGCGGCCCTGTTTTCCGGCACCGCGAGCAAGTTCTACAAGCTGGGATGATCGCGGCGCCGCATCGGCTGGCTCGGGCGCTCCTCGGGGCGCTGTTCCTCGGAATATCCTTTGCCGGCTTGGCGCGGTCGGCCGCGGCGGGTCCGGACACGTCGAACCGGCCGATGATCTGCGAGATTATCGAGCACGCGGCGGCGGCGAACCGTCTGCCGGTCGAGTATCTGACCCGGCTGCTGTGGACCGAAAGCCGCTTCAACACCGACGCGACCAGCCCGGCCGGTGCCGAGGGCGTCGCCCAGTTCATGCCGCGGACCGCGGCCGAGCGCGGGCTTGGCGATCCGCGCGACCCAGCCCAGGCGATCGCCCATGCCGCGAGATTGCTGGTAGATTTGGACCGACGCTTCGGCAATCTCGGCCTCGCCGCGGCGGCCTACAATGCTGGCCCGGCGCGGGTCGCGAAATTTCTGCAGGCCGCCGGCGGCCTCCCGCTCGAAACCCGGCGCTATGTCGAAGCCGTGACCGGCCGCCGGGTCGAGGAATGGGTGGGGCTCGGCAACGGGCCGCTGGCGGCGTCGCGGCCCGGCTCCTGCACGGTATTGATCGCGGCATTGGCCCGGCATGAGCACCAGTCTCTGCCGCCCGAGCGGATATTCCAGGCGAAGCTCGACCGCGGACTACTCAGCGCGATCGCGCTGCTGGCCAGCCTGCCGCAAACCCGCCCGCGCCCCGCTTCGGTACCTGGGAGCGCAGAAGCCTTGTGCGACAGCATTCGCTCCCTCGGCGCCGCCTGCGCCGTGCACGGGCGGTAGAGAGGCCCCAACAAGACCGCTTTGCCCGGGCTTGGCCCGGGCATGAGCCCGGCCAAGGCGATTTTCTTGAGGCGGCGAGGGCCTATTGCCCCGGCGGCTTAATGCCGCCCTTCAAATCGGCGAGGCGCTGTTCGAGTTCCTTGCGTTCGGGCGAGGCCGCCGGCAACTGGGCGAGCAGGCGCGTCCATAATTCGATCGCGGTCTGCTTGCGCCCCGACATCGCCTCGGCGAGCCCGACATACCACAGCGCCTCCTGGTTGGTCGGTATCGCCGCCAGCACCTCGCGCAGCACCGCGATCGCCTCCTCCGGCGGGCCGGCGGCGTTGCCGGCGGCGGTGACGATCGCGTCGGCATAGGCCTGCTTCAAGGCGATGTCGGAGGGCTTGAGCTTGACCGCGCGGGCATAGGCGTCGCGGGCCTTGTCGGGCTCGTTCAGCACCATGTAGGACCGGCCGAGCCGGGTCCAACCGTCGGCGTCGTCGGGGTTCTGCGCCATCTTGGCGGCGAGGTTGGCGACCATGCCGCGGATCATCGCCTGCCGCTCCTCGGGCGAGGCGCCGGCGGTAGCGCGGGCGACGGCGGCGACGGTCTCGCTATTCGGTGCACCAGAGGGCGCTGGAGTCGCTGTCGCGGCCGGCGTCGGGACCGCCGGAGCGGCGGCGGCGGTGCTCGGCGCCGGGCGTGGTTTCCCGGTCGTGGTCTTCAGGGTCGCCGGATCGACCCCCTGCGCGGTCGCCGCCTCGACGATGCGCTTGCGCAATAGGGGCAGCCAATCGGCGCCGGCCGGCGAATCCGCTTCGAGATCGACCCAGCCCTGCAACGCGGCCTTGGCATTGCCCTGCTGCAATTCGGCCAGCGCGAGGTAGTAGCGCGAGCGCGACGAGGTCTCGGGGTCCTTCAATCCGGCCGCGAAAGCCTGTCGCGCGGCCGGGGTGACGGTGCCCCCGGCGACCAGTACCTGCGCCTCGCCCCAATCGCCGAGGATATCCGGGCGCTGACCCGACAATTCGGCGCCGCGGCGATACGCCTCCGCCGCCTCCTGATAGCGGCCGAGCCCGACATTCGCTCGGCCGAGCAACAGCCAGCCGTTGAGATCCTCGGGATGTTCCTGCAGCCGCGCGGCGAGCTGGGTCACCGCCTGGGTCATGTCGAGATGGGGTGCGCCCGCGCCGCCGGCGGCGGTCGCCGCCCCGCCCGCCTTGCGCTCGGCCAAGGGCTGATCGGGCACCGATGGCGAGCCGATCTGCCAGTACACGCTCCACGCCGCAAACGGCAGCGACACCACGCACGCCGTCGCCAATACCAGCAGGGTCGGCGACAATGCCCGCGGCGCCGCCGCGATCGGCGCGAGAGCGAGAATGCGGCGGCCGATCTCGGCCCGCGCCGCCTCGGCCTGCTCCGCGCTCAGCAATCCGCGGCCGAGGTCGCGCTCGACCTCGGCGAGCTGGTCGCGATAGACCGCGAGGTTGTAGGCCTCGCTCGATCCGCCGAGCCGCTGGCGCAACAACAGCGGCACCAGCAGCAGCGCTACCGCCAGCGAGGTCAGTCCGATCAGCGCGAGCGCGAGCCCCATATTCACCGCTCGGCTCCCTCTTCGAGCAATTTAGCGAGGCGCTGGCGCTCGTCATGGGTCAGCGGCGGCGGCGCCTCGATCGCGACGCGGCTGCGATAGAACCGCCTGACGGCGACCATGCCCAGCACCAGGATCAACAGCGGCCCGCCCCACAACAATGCCGTGCCGAGCTCGAACGGCGGCGTCAGCAATACGAAATCGCCGTAACGCGAGCGGACATAGGCGATCACCTGATCGTTGCTGTCGCCGGCGGCGATGCGCTCGCGCACCAGCACCCGCAGGTCATGCGCCAGATCGGCGTCCGAATCGTCGACCGATTGGTTGCGGCATACCAGGCAGCGCAATTCCTTGCTGACCTCGCGCGCCCGCGCCTCGAGCGCCGGATTGGCCATCATCTCGTCCGGCTTCACCGCCTGGGCCGGCGATCCGGTCAGCGCGACGGCCAGGAGAAAGATGGTGGCGACCAGCCGCGTCATTTTTCGAGCCGCGCGACCATCGGCAGGATGGTGCGGTCGAGTACCTCCTGGGTCAGCGGCCCGACATGCTTGAAACGGATGCGGCCGGCGCGATCGATCAGGAAGGTCTCGGGCACGCCGTAGACGCCCCAATCGATGCCGACCCGTCCATTATCGGTGCCGATGCGGGTATACGGATTGCCCAAGGCCGCGATCCACTCGCGCGCGGCCTTTTCCGTATCCTTGTAATTGATCCCATAGATCGGCACCCGCTTGGTCTTGGCCAGCGCGTTGAGCAGCGGGTGCTCGACCCGGCACGGCCCGCACCACGAGGCAAAGGTGTTGACCAGGCTGACCTGGCCCCGCAGATCGGCGGACGAAAACCCCTTGTCGGTGCCGGCCAGCGCCGGCAACGAGAATTGCGGTACTTCCTCGTCGATCAACGCCGAGGGCAGCACCTTCGCGTCGATGCCGAGCCCGAAATAGAACGCCGCCGCCATCAGCCCGAACACCGCCGCCGGCAGGACGTAGACCCAGCCGCGCCGGATCATTCGGCCGCCTGTGCGGTGGGCGCGACGATTTCTCTGCGGCGGCGCGCCGGCGCGCCGACCCGGTGGCGCCGGTCGGTCAACGACACGATGCCGCCAAACGCCATCGTCAGCGCGCCAAGCCAGATCCACGGCACTAGCGGATTGTGGTACAGCCGCAAGACGTAGCCGCCCTTGCCGTCGGGATCGCCGATCACAGCGTAGACATCGGCGAGCAGATTGGTACGGATCGCCGCCCCTGTCGCGGTGCCGTTTTCGATCGTGTAAAAGCGCTTTTCCGGGTGCATCTCGCTGATCAGCCGGCCGTCGCGCAACAGCCGCATGTCGGCGCGCATCGCGGTGTAGTTCGGGCCGGGCGCGTCCTTGACCGCGTCGAGGATGATCGTATAGCCCGCGAGCGTCACCGAATCGCCGGGTCGGGCCGAAACTACCCGCTCCTCGGTCCACGCGGTCGAGCCGGCGATCCCGGCGACTACCGCCGCCATGCCGGCATGGGCGAAGGTCATCCCCCACGAGGCGCGCGGCAATCTGACGGCGCGGCGCAAGACCCCCCGCCACGGCTCGGAAAACAGGCGCAGGCGCTCGGTCAACTCGACCAAGGTCCCGGCCAATAGCCACGCCGCCAGAGCCAGCCCGCACGCTGCGCCGACCGACCCGACCCCGGCGATGACCAAGGTCAGCACCACCGTTCCCGCCGTCGCGATAAAGGCGAATTTGAGCCGCGCCAATGCCGCCCCCAGATCGCCGCGCTTCCACGGCAGCATCGGGCCGATCGCCATCGCCACCAACAGCGGCACCATCAGCGGCCCAAAGGTCATGTTGTAATAGGTTGGGCCGACCGAGACCTTGTCGTGCGTCAACACGTCGAGGAACAGCGGATAGAGCGTCCCGAGAAACACGGTCGCGGCGGCGCTCGCCAACAGAAGATTGTTGAGCAGCAGCGCGCCCTCGCGCGAAATCGGCGCGAACAATCCGCTGCCCTTGAGCTTGGGTGCGCGCACCGCGAACAGGGTCAACGCGCCGCCGGTGTACAGGCTCAGCAATAGCAGGATGAACACGCCGCGTTGCGGGTCGGAGGCAAAGGCATGAACCGAGGTCAACACGCCCGAGCGCACCAGGAAGGTGCCCAGCAGGCTCAGCGAAAACGTCACGATCGCCAGCAGGATCGTCCAGGTCTTCAGGGCCTCGCGCTTTTCGACGACGATCGCCGAATGCAATAGCGCGGTGCCTGCCAGCCACGGCATGAACGAGGCGTTCTCGACCGGGTCCCAATACCACCAGCCGCCCCAGCCGAGCGTGTAGTACGCCCACCAGCTCCCCATCGCGATGCCGATGGTCAGCGCCACCCAGGCGGCCAGGGTCCACGGCCGCACCCAGCGCGCCCAGGCCGGGTCGACGCGGCCTTCGAGCAAGGCGGCGATGGCGAAGCAGAACGAGATCGAAAACCCGACATAACCAAGATAGAGGCAGGGCGGATGAAACGCGAGGCCGCGGTCCTGCAATATCGGGTTCAGCCCGTTGCCCTCGATCGGCGCCGGCATCAGCCGCAGAAACGGGTTCGAGGTCAGCAGGATGAACAATAGGAACCCGAACCCGATCATCGCCTGCACCGCCAGCACCCGGGCGCGCAACGGCGGCGGCAGGTTGCGGCCGAAGCTGGCGACAGCGGCGCCGAACACGGCCAGCATGAACACCCACAACAGCATCGAGCCCTCGTGGTTGCTCCATACCCCGGACAATTTGTAGATGAACGGCTTGTTGCTGCTCGAATTGGTCGCGACGTTGATGACCGAGAAATCCGACACCGCATAGGCGTGCATCAGCGCGGCGAAGGCCAGCCCGACGAACACGAATTGCGCCACCGCCGCCGGCCGCGCCAGCGCGATCAGCGCGCCGTCGCCGCGCGCCGCCCCGATCAGCGGCAATGTCGCCTGGATCGCGGCGATGCACAGCGCGAGAACCAGGGCAAAATGCCCGATCTCGTTTATCATGCGGTAACCCCCGATAAGCCGCCGCCACTGCCGGCGGTACCGCCTAAGGTGCGGTGGGTCTTTGTAGCGGAACTTATTCCAGGGTCAAAATATGGCAGACCAGCGGCGGGCGATCACCCTTTGCGCAGCGGCATTTCCGCGCCGCGCCGTGCGGGTGTCGGCGGCCGGTTTCACCCTGCTCGAATTGCTGGTGGTGCTGGCGATTCTCGGGCTCTTGGTCGGTTTCGTCGCGCCGCAAGTGATCAAGTATCTCGGGCGGGCCAAGACCGACACCGCCCGGGTCGACATCCACAATATCGGCCAGGCGCTCGATCTTTTCCGGCTCGATGTCGGCCGCTACCCGACCCAGCAGGAGGGGCTGCAGGCGATTGTCGCAAAGCCGGCCGGGCTCGATCGGTGGCAGGGCCCCTATGTCAAGCAGGCCAAAATGCCGGCCGACCCGTGGGGCGAGCCCTATCGCTACCGCATCCCCGGCGAGCACGGCGAATACGACCTCTACAGCCTGGGCGCCGACAACACCCCGGGCGGCACCGGCGAGAACCAGGATGTGGCCAATTGGTGAGACGCGCGGAGGCCGACCCTCACCCGGCTCGCTTCACTCGCCACCCTCTCCCGCATGCGGGAGAGGGAAGGGGCCCATCCTGTTAGGGATGGGAAGGGTGAGGGCAGCCGCTATTCCTTCATTAGCAATGCGGTCAATTCGGCCGGCATGCTCAGCATCGGGTAATGGCCGGTGTCGAGTTCGGCAAAGCTGGCCTTGAGCCGGTCGGCGCAGCGGCGCTGATGCGCTTCGCCCGGGTTCGGCGCGCGCTTGCACCAGATCACGCTCGCCTTCCACGGCAACGACCAGAAATTGTCGAGCCTGACCCCGCTCTCGTAGATGCCGATCGGGTGCTGGGTGTAGCGCTCGAGCGCGTGGGCGCGGGCGGCCGGTTCGAGATCGGCGAACAGCCGGTTGGCGGCGTCCTCGCGGGTCGGCCCGGCGGTCAGCCCGCTCGCCGTCGCGGTCGAGCGGGTGACGATGTCGCGAATCTTCTCGCCGTTGAACAGGGCCAGCGCGTCGACGAACACCAGCCGCCCGATCCGGTCGCGCATCAATTCGGCGACCCGGCACTGCACCATGCCGCCCGAGCTGGTGCCGACCAGCACGACATCCTTTAGATCCTCGTAGAACAGCAATTGCGCGATCTCGTCGGCCTGGCTCTCGGTGGTGATGCCGGCGCGCACCTGGTCCTTGCGCTCGCCGCAGCCGTCGAGGCTCGGCGCATAGGCTGCGTGCCCGGCCGCGCGCAGCCGAGTCGCGACGTCTTTCCAGATCCAGCCGCCCTGATACGAGCCGTGGATCAGTACGTAGTTCGCCATGGTGCGTTTCCTTTCAATATCGCGTTTTGCAGCGCGGGCGTCCCGCCCGCTCCCGGTCAACTCCCGCCGGTCACGTCGATGGTGACGCCGGTTACGAAATCCGCGTCCCCCGACGCCAGAAAGCAGATCACCCTGGCCTGATCGACCGCCTCGGCGACGCGCCGCAATGGCGTATTGTCGATCGCGCGCGCCTGGTCCTCCTGGCTGCGCCGCTCCCAGTGCGGCCGGATGCGCTCGGTCAAGGTGGTGCTCGGGGCGATCGCGTTGATGTTCACGCCATAGGGGCCGATCTCGTGCGACAGTTTCTTGGTGAAGGCGATGATGCCGCCCTTGGCGGCGGCATAGGCGCTGCTGCTCGACGCGCTGCGGCCGCGCCCGGCGATCGACGACAAATTGACGATCTTGCCGCCGCGCTGGCGCTGCATCACCGGCACCACCGCATGGGTGAACAGGAACGTGCCGCTGAGATTGAAATCGATCAGTTTCTGCCAGTCGGCGAAATTCAATTCGTGGACCGGGGCGCCCGATTTGGCGATCACCGTGCTGCCGCCGACCGCGTTGACCAGGATGTCGATGCGGCCGAACTCGGCCGCCACCGAGGCGACCAGCGCGTCGACTTGGACCGGGTCGAGCGCGTCGCAGACCCTTCCGTGCGCTCGTCCGCCGGCGTCGCGGATCGCCGCCATCGCCGCTTCGAGCCGGGCCTCGTTGTTGTCGATTCCGACGATGATGGCGCCTTCCCGGGCCATGATGTCGGCGGTGGCGCGTCCGATGCCGCTGGCGACCGCGGTGATCAGCGCGACCTTGTCGGTGAACCGCATCGCTTCCCCCCTTTGCCTCGCCGGCCCTTCCCGGGCATGCTGGGGTCATTCTGATGGGTGAGCCAAACCTGTCAACGCGCGAGGAGAGAGGGGAGCGATGCAAATCGGGATTCACCTGCCGCATGCCGGCAGCCAGGCGACGCCGGCATTGATCAAGCGCCATGCCCAGCGGGCCGAGGCGCTGGGCCTCAGCGATGTCTGGGTCAGCGAGCACATCATCGTGCCGCGCGCGCAATTCCCGCGCTCGCCATTGTTTTACGACCCGGTATTGACCCTGACCTGGGTCGCCGCCGTGACCGAGCGGGTACGGCTCGGCACCAGCGTCCTGGTATTGCCGATGCGCCACCCGTTGCCGCTCGCCAAGGAATTGTCGACCCTCCATAACTTGTCGGGCGGGCGGCTGGTGCTCGGGGTCGGGGTGGGCTGGCTTGAGCCCGAATTCGCCGCGCTCGGCGCGCCCTTCCACGAGCGCGGACGGCGCATGGACGAGGGCATCGCGATGATGAAGGCGGTGTGGAGCCAGGACCCGGTGACCTTCGACAGCAAATACATTCCGTCCGAGATCAAGGACATGACGATGCTGCCGCACCCGGTCAGTCCGATCCCGATGTGGCACGGCAGCCGCTCGGACGCGGCGCACCGGCGCACCGTGCGGGTCGGCGACGGCTGGCACGGCAGCCAGGTGACCCCCGAGCAGGCCGCGCCGATCATCGCCCGATTGCGCCAGGACCGGCCCGAGCCCGAATTCACGATCTCGGTCCGCAGCCACTGGAACGGCAAGGATGTCGGCGAGATGAAGGCGCGGGTCGCGGCCTACGCTGCGGTCGGGGTCCAGCACATCATGGTCCACCCGCTCGACCGCGAAGTCGACGATTGGGACACGGTCATCGAAGGCGTCGGCAAGGTCGCGGCGGGTTAGCTTGCTCGTCACCTTCACGCGAGCAGGAGTCCAGGAGCCGGTTCTGGATGCCCGCTTTCGCGGGCATGACGCCCGAAAAGGAATTCGATAATCCCATCGGCGAGATCTAGAATCAAATCTGCGGGTGTAAGAGGGAATTACCCATGTCGATTACGGTGCGTCAGCTTCACCCGCTTTTCGTCGGCGAGGTCGGCGGGGTTGATCTGCGCTCGGTCAGCCGCGCCGAGGCAGGCGAGATCGAGGCGGCGATCGACCGCTACGCGGTGCTCGTGTTCCGCGGTCAGCCCGTTACCGACGACCAGCAGATCGCGTTCAGCGAATTGTTGGGTCCGCTCGAAACCACCGCGGAACTTTTGCGCAAGGACCACAAGGCGCGGTTGAAGCCGCAGGTCTCGGACATCTCGAATCTCGATCACAAGGCCGATGTATTGCCGCTGGGCGACCGCCGCCGCTTGCGCGGACTCGGCAACCGCATGTGGCATACCGACAGCTCGTTCAAGCCGGTCCCGGCGCGGTTTTCGCTATTGTCGGCGCGCTCGATCCCCGGTGAAGGCGGCGAGACCGAATTCGCCGATCTGCGCGCCGCCTACGACACCCTGCCCGAGGCGATGAAAGCCCGGCTCGAAGGACTCGTCGCCGAGCATTCGATCCTCTATTCGCGCTCGACCATCGGCTTCACCGATTTCAGCGACGAGGAGCGCGCCGGATTGCCGGCGGTGCGGCAGGTCGTGGTGCGGGTGCATCCCGGCTCGGGCCGCAAGACGCTGTACCTCGCCAGCCACGCCTCGCACATCATCGGCTGGCCGATTCCCGAGGGGCGCCTCCTATTGCGCGAGCTGATCGAGCACGCGACCCAGCCGCAATACGTCTATCGCCATCATTGGGCGGTCGGCGATCTGGTCATGTGGGACGACCGCTGCACGATGCACCGGGCCCGGCCGTACGATCTCAACGTCCCGCGCGACATGCACCGCACCACCGTTTCCGACCAGCGCTCGACCCTCGATCAGGCCCAGCCCAAGGCCGCATAGGGAGGAAATGCCATGCCCAGCTTCCGCCCCTCCGCCGATCTCGACATGCATTACGAGGTCGACGATTTCACCGACCCGTGGACCAAGCCGGAAACGATCCTGATGCTGCACGGCAACGCCGAAAGCGGCCTTGCCTGGTGGGCGTGGGTGCCAAAACTGGCGCGGCATTACCGCGTGATACGGCCCGACATGCGCGGCTTTGGCCAGTCGACGCCGATGCCGCGCGACTATCCGTGGACCCTGGACCGGCTGATCGAGGATTTCTGCCTGTTGATGGACCACCTTGGCATCGACCGGTTTCATCTGGTCGGCGCCAAGATCGGCGGCACCGTCGCTCGCGCCTTCGCCGCGCGCCGCCCCGAGCGGGTCAAGACCCTGGTCATCGTCGGCTCGCCGCCGCCGTTCCGCGAGGGCGTCGCCGAAAAGGTGCCCGAAGTGGTCAAAATGTTCGAGGATCACGGCGTCGAGCATTGGGCGCGACAGAACATGGCCAACCGGCTCGGCAGCGCCTTCCCCAAGGAGGGGTTCGACTTCTGGGTCAAGTACATGGCCCGCACCGCGGTATCGACCCAGCTCGGGTTCATGGGCACGATCGCCTGCGCCGACATCCGCGCCGACATTCCCAAGATCGCCTGCCCGACACTGGTCATCACCACCGAGGAAAGCGGGCTCGGCCCGGTCGCCGCGATGCGCGCCTGGCAGGAACAGATCGCCGGCTCCGAACTCGTCGTCCTCCCCGGCAACTCGTACCACGTCGCCGCTACCCACGCCGATGTGTCGGCCGACGCGGCGCTCGACTTTATCGCGAGACGGGACGAGTAGCCCTCACCCTCCCACGGCTTCGCCGCGGGCCTCTCCCCCTCCCGCGGAACGGGAGAGGGGCTTTCAGAAATCGTCGCATCAAGCCCCTCTCCCGCATGCGGGAGAGGGTGCCGAGCGCAGCGAAGCGGGTGAGGGAAGCCTACGCCGCGCCGCGCCGGTGCGAGAACGCGGTCTCGGCGCTGGTGATGAATTCGAGCAGTGCCGCCTCGCCGTTCTCGTTCGCCTTGCGCGCCCGCAATATCGCCGGGCCGACCTCGCCGGGGTTGTCGACGCGCTCGCTCCAGCCACCCAAATCACGGCCGAGATTGGCGTAATTGCCGCCGAGGTCGCGGGTCTTGTAGCGCTCGTGCGAATAGGCCATCGCGTGGGTCTCGATCGCCATCGTCGAGTTGTTGAGGACGATCGTCGTGATCGGGATGCCGCAGCGCGCGGCGGTCTCGAAATCGAGCCCGGTCATGCCGAAGGCGGCGTCGCCCATGAAATTGACGCACATTTTGTCGGGCGCGGCGACCTTGGCCCCGATCGCCAGCCCGAGCCCGGTGCCGAGCTGGTGCGACTTGCCCCAGCCCATATAGCCGCGCGGCTTTTTCGCCACGTACATCGGCAACAGCTGGTCGCGCGGGCTGCCCGAATCGTGGGTCACGATCGCGTCTTCCGACGGGATCACCCGCATGAACTCCGACATCACGAAATACGGGTTGATCGGCCGCTCGGTCGACCGCAGCTTGCCTTCCCAGCGCGCCAGCCATTCGGCCTTGAGCCGGGCCATGACCGGCCGCGCGCCGGTGTCGTGCCGCTTGCCGCCGAGCCGCTGCTTGACCGCCTCGATCATCTGTCCCAACGCCAGCTTGGCGTCGGCGAGGATCGGAATCTCGGTCGGATGCGCCTTGTTGAGGTCGCGCGCATCATTGGTCACCTGGATGATCTTTTTCCCGTCCGGGATGATTGGGGTCGAGATGTTGTGCTTGGTCAACGAGGTGCCGACCGCGAAGATCACGTCGCATTCGTGCAGGAAATGGCGGCCGTGCCCGGTATAGACCGTGCCGCCCGAGCCCAACGCCAGCGCGTGGTCTTCGGGAAAGGCGCTCTTGCCGTCGGTCGTGGTCATCACCGGCGCGTCGAGCAGTTCGGCGAGCGCGACCAGCTCGTCGCTGGCCTCGGCATAGAGCACGCCCTGGCCGGCGATGATCATCGGGCATTTGGCCGCGACCAGCAGCTTGGCGGCGTCGTCGATGTCGCGCGGGTCGCCGGCCGAGCGGGTGCGGCGGACCGCCTGGTAATGCACGTCGTTGCCGGGGAATTCGGCGGTCATCACATCGGCCGGCACCTCGACCATGACCGGGCCGGAGCGGCCGTTCTTCAAAGCGTTGAACGCGCGGCGCACGGCGCCGACGGTGTGCTCGGGCATCAGCACCGGCTCGACCTGCTTGGTCACCGAGGCGTAGGTGCGGGTCGAATTGAACAGCGGAAACATCTGCGCCGTCTCGCGCGGATGGCCCAGCGGCAACAGCAGGATCGGGGTCGAATCCGAATAGGCCGAGGCGATGCCGGCGAAGGCGTTCTCGGCGCCCGGCCCGTACTGCATCGCGAACACGCCGGCCGGCTTGCCGTTCATCACCCGGGCGCAGCCGTCGGCCATGTGCACGCCGACCCGCTCCTGGCGGCAGATCACCGGGCGGATGCCGGCCGCTGCCGCCGCCTCGATGATCGGCGTCGTCGGAAAGCAGAACAGGGTCGAGATGCCTTCGCGCTTCAGGATCTCGGTAATCGCGTCCATGACCAGCATCTTCGTGCTCCCATTTCTGAATTGTCGGTCGAGCGTAGCGCCTGCGCCGACCCAGCGGTAGGGCGGAAAAGCACAGCGCCTTCCGCCAGCAACGGCCCGGCCGGAAGGTGCTGCGCTTTTCCACCCTACGCGGCGCGATTGCGGATGATGCCTAACCGCCTGTACGGCGGGGGCCAGCCACCCGAGAAGGGAGGGAATGCTTGATCGCCGCCTGGCACTGCTCGACACTGCCGCCGTCGCCGCCTGGAGGACGCCATGAAAATCGCCCGCATCGAAAGCTTCATTCTCGGCACCGGCAGCTCCAAGGACCTGCTGCTGTGCCGGGTCGAGACCGAGAACGGCAATCACGGCTGGGGCGAGGCCTATGTCACCCACGGCCGCGAAACCGTGATCGCCGATCTGATCCGGATGATGGGCGCGCACGTGATCGGCCGCAGCGCCTTCAACATCCGCCATACCGGCCAGATCATGTTCGACGATTTCGCGATCAAGCGCGGCTCGATGGAATTGCTGTCGGCGTGGAGCGCGATCGAGATCGCCTCGTGGGATTTGGTCGGCAAGTTCGCCGGGTTGCCGGTCTACAACCTCCTGGGTGGCGCCTCGCGCGAGCGGGTGCGCATCTATGCCAACGGCTGGGCCGGCCGCTCGACGATCGAGGAAGGGGTCGAGCGCGGCCTCAAGATCAAGGCGATGGGGTTCACCGCGGCCAAATTCGACCCGTTCCCGGGGCCCTGGCGCACCCATGTCGACCGCAAGGACGAGGATTTCGCGATCAAGTACGTCGCCGCGATGCGCGACGCGCTGGGGCCGGATTTCGAGATCCTGGTCGAGGCGCATCGCCGCTTCGCCCCGGCGCATGCGATCCGCGTCGGCCGCCGCCTCGAAGAGCTCGGCATCGAGTGGTACGAGGAACCGTGCCTTGCCGACAATCTGTCGCTGTTGGCCGAGGTGCGCGACAAGGTCAACATCCCGATCGTCACTGGCGAGGCGCTCTACACCAAGGAATCGTTCTTCGAGTGCCTGGCGCGCCGCGCCGCCGACATCCTCAACCCCGATATCTGCGCGATCGGCGGCATCGGCGCGATGCTCGACATCGCCGCGATGGCGCAGCCGCAGGCTGTGGTGATGTCGCCGCACAACTACAACAGCCCGCTGGTCGGCATGGCGGCGACGGTGCACGTGTCGGCGGTGATTCCGAATTTCAAGATCACCGAGTATTTCGTCAATTTCGACGCGGTGTGCCGCGACATCGCGATCACCGGGCTCAAGGTCGAGGACGGCTGGATCGACCTGCCGACCGCGCCCGGCCTCGGCGTCGATATCGATGTCGAGCGCCTGCGCGCCCGCCCGCATCACGAAACGACCGCGGCGGGCTTCCGCCAATACTGGGAGGAATACCCGCGAAAGGGCTACGTGCCGAGCCTGCGTGGCGATGCCGCCTCACCTTGATGCGCTGGGGGCGCTGTTCATGCCTTCGGCCACCAGAGCGGCGGTGGCGGCCTCGACGCGGGTTTCGAGTTCGGCCATCACCTGGCGGCGCGGCAATCCGGGCGGGATCGGTTCGAGAAATTCGAGGATGATCCGCCCCTTGCGTTTGACAAAGGCGCGGCGGCCCCAATAGAGCCCGGAATTGACCGCCGCCGGCACCAGCGGCAATCCCAATGCCTGATACAGCGCGGCGACTCCCGGCTGATAGGGCGCGATTTGGCCCGGCGCGGTGCGGGTACCCTGCGGAAAGATCACCACCTTGCGTCCGGCGTCGCTCGCTTGCCTCGCCGCCGCGACCATATGGCGGAGCGCGCCGGCGCCGCCCTTGCGGTCGATAAAGATCGAGCCGGCGCGCGCCGCGTACCAGCCATAGAACGGCACCAACAACAACTCGCGCTTGATCACCACCGCCGGGTCGCCGAGCACGACCGGCAATATCAGCGTGTCCCAGGCGGATTGGTGCTTCATCGCGATCAAACAGCCGCCCGGCGGAATCCGTTCGCGGCCGCGAATCTCGCCGTCGAGCCCGACGATCAATTTAAGCAGGCCGAGCACGCATCGCGCCCAGAACCGGCCGAACCGCATCGCCATCCGCCGCGGCATCAGCAGAAACGGCAGCCCGGCGACCCCCATCAGCGCCGTCCCGACAAAGAAGGCGAGGTTGAACGCCACCGCGCGCAGCCGGCTCATGCTGGTGCGACGCGCTAGCGGGCGCTCGCCGCGGTCGCGGTCCGCTCCGCCGCGTCGGAGGGGTAGACCCCCGGAACGCCGGGCCATGCCGCCCGGGCGATCGGGCGCAACAGCACGGCGAGAAACTTGTTGAATTCGCCGATCGTCAGCAGCGCGGCACCGACCCAGGCCCCGGCGTGATCGGGGTCGTCGCCTCTGGCAAATACCGGCGAGGCGACAATCGTGATGCCCGGCATCGCGCGGCGGAATTCGATCAGGCTCCGCTTCATGTGATACCAGCTCGTCACCAGGCGCAGGCTGGCGAATCCCTCCGCCCGCATCCAATGCGCGGTCTCGCGCGCGTTGCCAAAGGTGTTGTCGGAATCATGGCCGAGCACGATGCAGCAAGTCGCGCGGTCGGCGACCGGTGCGAAGATGTGCACCAACGCCTCGCGGTCGACTCGTTGATTGACCCCCGAGATGAACAATTTGCGCGCCCTGCCGGCGCCGAACAAATCGATGCCGCTTTCCAGCCTCAGCCGCCCGCCGGTCAGGACGACGATCGCATCGGTCGAGACCGTCCGATCGCCGATCAGCGAGTAGCTGCTCTGCACGAACCACGCGAGACCGCCCAGCCACGCCATCGCCGCCGCGCCGACACCGGCGGCGAGCCAGCGCAACGGCCGCGGCAGGCGCCGCATCTAGCCCCTCACGGCATGCGCGCGAGCCCGCGCGAGACCGTGGTTCGCGCGGTCACCATCGCCACTACCCCGGCGGCGAGCGACGTCAATACCAGCAGCGCCCACAGGCGCCAATCGAGGAGGCCGCGCGAGACCAGCGGCGCCGGCAGGTCGACCGTGCTGGCGGCGCGGCCGAGCACCACGATCGTGATCGCGGCGGCGACGCTGCCGATCGCGCCGCCGCGCAGGCCGAGCCACAGCGAGTGGGTTTGGAACTGGCGCGCGATATAGCCGTCGGGCGCGCCGAGCAGATGCAATATCTCGATCACCGGCTGATGGATCGCGAGGCCGGTGCGGGCGGTGAACACCACGGTCAGTACCAATAGCGCCATCACCAGCGCCACCCCGGCCGCGATCACGCCCTGGACATGCACCGCGAACGCGCGCAGCCGTCCCAGGGCCAGCCGATGGTCGTCGAGCTGCGCCTCGGGCGCGATCGACGCCAGCTTCTGTCGCAGGGCGGCCAGATCGACCTTCGCATCGGGGTTGAGTTGCAGATCGATCAGGCGCGGCAGCGGCAATTTGTCGACCGGCGTCGCCGAGCCGAGCCAGGGCTCGACCAGCCGGGCGGTCTCCTCCGGCGGCAGCAGGCGCGCGCTGACGATCCCGGGGCTCTGGCGCAACAGCGCCATGGCCGTGTCAAGCCGCGCCGCCGAAGCGTCCGCCGGCACCTGCACGGTCAAGGTGGCGGTCAACGAGCGGTTCCACTCGGCTAGGGTGTCGCCCAGCAGCATCAGCCCGATCCCGCCAAGCCCCGAGAGATAGACCATCAACGCGATCAGCCAGGGCAGGAACCGCCCGGATGCGTCCCGCCCGAGCGGCAGATCCAGCCGTGGGGCGCTGAGCCAGCCGCCGATCATTGCAGCACGGCGCCGTTGACGGCCGACAGGATGCCCTGTTCCAGGTGAAAGCGCTCGTGCTCGAACTGGCGGGCGAAGGCGACGTCGTGGGTGGCGATCAGCACCGTGGTGCCGAGCCGGTTGATCCGTTCGAACACGCGCACCAGCAGCATCGCGATCTCGTCGTCGACATTGCCGGTAGGCTCGTCGGCGAGCAGCAGGTCGGGGCGTCGGACGATCGCGCGGGCGATCGCCACCCGCTGCTGCTCGCCGCCCGACAGGGTCGCCGGCCGGAACTCGATCTTGTCGCCGAGGCCGAGCCAGGCCAGCAATTCGGGCACGTTCTCGCGGATCTCGCGTTCCGGCGCGCCGGCCAGCCGCAACGGCAGGGCGACGTTGTCGCGCACGCTGAGATGCTCGACCAGCCGGAAATCCTGAAACACGATGCCGATCCGCCGCCGCAATGCCGATTGGGTCGCGCGATCGGCGGTCGCGGTGTCGGTGTCGAACAGGCTGACGATCCCGCGCGACGGCCGCTCGGCCAGATAAATGATCTTCAACAACGTGGTCTTGCCGGCGCCGCTGACCCCAGTCAGGAAATAGAACCCGCCCGGGTCGAGGGTCAGCGTGACATCCTGGAGCACCTCATTACCGCCGCTATACCGCTTGCCGATGTTTTCGAGCCTGACCAACGCGACCTCCGAAGCGGCCCCCGTGCCGGTTTTGCCGGTCCGATGGGCGCGACGACCTTGACATAGACCGCGCGACTCCGTCCAGACTGCGGCGCTTCCGTAGGTCGCCGATCGAATTCGACACGCCTTGCGGACCGGCTGCGCGGCGAATTCCGGGATCCGCGACGTTGAAAAATAACCCGGCGACTGATGCCTTCGGCGTCACCACCCGCGAATCGACCAGGGAAGTTCTCGGGGTTGTCATTTGGTCGCGCTCCTGGCGATAAACAGATGCAACGCCCTTCCCCGGTTGACGTATTTGTGGATCGCGCCGTTGGTGAAGGTGGCGAGCAGTTTTCGGATCACCGCGAATTCGCCGGATGACGAGATGATCCTGGTGTGCCCGGCCTGCGAGACCCGCTATCGCGTCGACGCCGACGCGGTCGAGCTGCCGCGCGGGCGGGTTGTGCGTTGCGCCGGTTGCGGCCACACTTGGCGCCATCCGCCGGCGCCGCCTGCCGTCGCCAGCGGCCGGCCCCGACCGCCTCCGCCGCCGGCCGCTATCGCGCCGCCGCGGCGCGGTCGGGCGAGGAAGCTCGGGCTGATCCTCGGGCTGGTGCTGGCGGGGATGGCCGCCGTCGGCTTCCTCGCGCGTGACCGCATCGTGATGGCGTGGCCGCTCGCCGACCGGCTCTACGGCGCGATCGGCATCACGGTCGAGCCGGCGGATTCGGGCGGAAAGTGAGCCGGATCAGTGCCGGCGGTGGAGGTATTCGGCGCGGGCGAGTTCGCGCAGCCGGGCCAGGCGCTGCCGCACCGTCATCGGGCGGTTTCCGTGCATCATCAGCGGCACCCGGCCGCGCCCGCCGGTCGAGCTGATCACCAACTCGCCCTTGCTGTTGAAGCGAATATGCCGGCCGCCCAGCAGCAGCGTGCCGAGCCCGGCCTCGTCGAGATCCCAGTTGCGTACCGGGCCGCTGTCGAGATGGATGAAGCGGGACGACGGATACCAGCCGACACCGCCGCGCTGCATCGCTCGCGCCGCTCGCATCGTCTCGACCAGATTGCCGCCGAAATGCACGTCGAGCGCGCGCCCGTACAGGTGCTGGCTGTTCTCGGCGACACCGAAATGGGTGCGCGCCAGCGTCGCGTTGGTTTCGGGCGTGCGATAGGCCGATAGGATCGTCGCCGTGGTCTGCCCGGTCGCGCCCATCACCGCGGCGAGAAAATCGAGCAGGGCGACGTCGATCGCGACCCGCGCGCCGGAGTGAAAATCGCGCAGAAACACCGAAAGCTCGTCCAGTACCGGCGCGATCGGCCCGCTATCGTTGCGGTAGGTGCCCTCGAAGGTCTCCGCGGTATGGGCGTTGACCAGGTGCAGCCGGCGCAACGGCGGCGGCGCGGGCAGCGCATGCCCGACCCGCGGCAGCATCACCGCGCCGGCGATCAGGGAAAGCAGCAGACGCCGGTTCATCGCCCCGCACTGGTGCCCTTGCCGCGACCGGTCGATACCCGCTTCATGCCCGCCGACAGTTCAAAATCGCTTTAACAGGCGGTCGATATAGTCGAGCTCTATGGTCGGGCGAAACCGCTCGCCGGCCCGGCGGCGCAGCTCGTCGAGAATCTTGCGGGCCTTTTGCAAGGTGTTCTGTTCGGGAATTTCGACGTCGCTCTGATCGTAGGTGCCGCTGCTCGACAATGGCCGGCCGAACGGGTCGCGCTCCATCTGCTCGCGCATCCTGCGGTCGGTCGGGCTGACCTCGCCGTCGCCGACCTCGCCCCAGGAATTGCCGAGGCGCTTCTGCATCCGCTGGGCGAAATCGCGCGCCGCCTGCTGCAACTGGTCGAGCGCCTGGCTCTGCGGCGCGATCGCGTCCCCCGGGCGGCCGCGTTGGAGAGCCCCGGCGGCGTCGCGCATTGCCCGCTCGGCCCGGCCGAACGGGTCGGGGATCTCGCCGGCGCCGTCGCCCATCTCGCGCATCATGTCGCCGAGCATGCGGCGCAATGCCTCCTGCTGGCCGGCGTCCTCGCCCATCTCGCCTTCGCCCATTTCACCCATTTCGCCCATCTGGCCGGGCTCGTCCGATTCCTCGCCGGGCTGCGGCGCGCGCTGTCCCTGGCTGCCCTGCTGCTCGCGCTGGCGCTGGGCGCGGAAGCTGCGGTCGAGCAATTGCTGCTGGCGCTGCATCATCTCCTGCATACCGCGCATCATCCGCTGAGCTTCGCTGTTGCCGCGCTGGCGCCCTTCGCCGGGACGGGCCGCGCGCAGGTTTTCCAGCATGTTCTGCAATTGCGATAGCATGTCGCGGGCCTGGTCGCGCGCGCCGCTGCGGGCGAGGTCGCGGGCACGATCGAGCATCCGCTGCAGGTCGCGGCTGGTCATCATGCGCGACCGCTCCGACGGCGCGGTCGCCTCGCTCGGGTTGCGGCGCATATCCTCGGCGAGCGCCTGCAGATAGCGGTCGAGCGCCTCGCGCAGCTCGCGCATCAACTGGTCGATCTCCGCGTCCGGCGCGCCCTTGGCCAGCGCCTCCTGCAAGGCCTGTTGGAGCCGGCGCAATTCGCGCTCGGCCAGCGACATGTTGCCGTCCTCGATGCGCAACGCGGTGTCCCACAGCAGCTGCACGACCGCGTCGATCCCCGCCTGGGTGTCGTCGCGGCGCAGCCGGTGCTGGGCAAAGCTCAGCGCCATGAACACGACCGTATCGTCGCGATAGAGCGCCGGCCGCTGGTTGAGGTCGCCGAGAATCTCGGCGACCGGCGCCCGCGATGCCGGATCCTTCACCAGCTCCTTGCGCTGATCGATGATCGCGCGCGCCATCGGGTTGTTGAACACGCGCTCGGGCAGGTTCATTCGCACCGGCTCGCCGTGGCCGGTCTGGCCGAGCGCGTCGGTGGCGGCGAGGCGCAGCTCGACCGGCAGCCCGGCCCAGGGATGCGGTGTCAGATCATGATAGCTGGTGCCCTCGCCCTCCTTGGGGCGGAGGCCGGGCATTGGCAGGTCGATCTCCATCGCCGTGGCGGGTTCGCCGTCGGGCCGGCGGATCATCGCCTTGACGCTCTCGATGCCGTAATCGTCGCTGGCGCGGTAATCGAGCCGCAACGCCGCGCGCGCGGTCGCCGTCGGAGGTTGGGTAAAGGCGATCACCGGCAATTTGTCGGGCACGATCGCGATCGGCCAAGTACCGAGACTGGCGCCGCCCTGGATGACGCTCAGGCTGGTGCCGGCGGTCAGGGTCGCCGACGCGCGGAAATTCTGCTTGTCGACCGCCTCGAACGCGTGGGTATCCTGGTCGATCTTCAGGCGCGGCACGGATTTGCCGCCATGCACTTGCGCCAGCAAAACGCTGCCGGTCGGCACCGAGATCGTCTCGGTATTGTCCGCGCGCAGAAATTGCGGCGCCAGTCCGGTATATTCGGGCGGCGTGATCCAGATGTCGAAGCTGGCCGCGATCGCGCCCGTGCCGGCGGCGAAGCTTGGATGGAGCGCCCGGAAGACCCGGTCGTGCCAATCCGCGCCGGCATCGATCGCGCCGACCAGTAGGAGGGTCACCAGCACCGAGCGCACCCCCCACGGGTCGCGCCGCGCCAGGCCGGCACTTGGCCACCCGACGCGTAGGCGCCGAACCGCCATCGCCATGCGCCGCTGATGCGCCGCCCACAGCAGGACCGCGCCGCGATCCATCGCCGCCGCCGGGCGGTCGCTCAGCGCCTGCAACGGGCGATGCGGCAACCCGCTCGACTGCTCGATCCGGCGCCGCGCGGCGAGCCGGTCAGGCCAGCCGACGCTCCACACCGCCCATCCCGCGGCGGCGAGCAGCGCCACCGCGAAGGCGCCGAGCGCCCCGGCATGGGCCGGACCGGGGAACAGCGGCAGCAGGTCGAACAGCGCGACCACGGCAAACGAGCCGAGTACGCACAAGGCGGGCCACGCGGCCGGCCACGCCCGCTCCCACACCAGGGCGGCGCGCGCGAGCTTGAGCCGGATGGTGAGAACGCGCTGGCTTCCCGTCATGCGGCACCTCGGCGGCGCGGCGGCGCGGCGAGGCAATCGCCGAGCCAGTCGGGCACCTTGTCGAGCGCCAGCATGTCGGCGTAGCTCGGGCGCTCGCGGATCACCGCGAAGCGGTCGCCGGAGACCAGCACCTCGGGTACCAGCAGGCGGCTGTTGTAGGTCGAGCTCATCACCGCGCCATACGCCCCCGCGGTGGCAAACGCCACCAGATCGCCCTCGGCCAACGGCGGCAGCTCGCGTCCGCGGGCGAAGGTGTCGGTCGTCTCGCAGACCGGGCCGACCACGTCGGCCGGGCTTAACACCGCATGCGCCCGCGGCAGCCGCACCGGCACGATGTCATGCCATGAATCGTAGAGCGCCGGCCGGATCAGATCGTTCATTGCCGCGTCGACGACGGCGATGCGGCAATGCGGCCCGTCCTTGACATAGACGATCTCGGCAACCATCACCCCGGCGGGGCCGACCAGGAAGCGGCCCGGCTCGAACGCCAGGGCCAGGTCGAGCGCCCCGAAAACCTCGCGCACGAGCCCGGCATAGGCAGCCGGGCTCGGCGGCACCTCGTCGCGGTAGGGGATCGTCAGCCCGCCGCCGAGATCGAGATGGTCGACGCCGAGCCCCTCGCCGCGCAACGCGACGACCAGCTCGGCCAGCCGGGAAAACGCCGCCTTGCACGGGCCGAGATCGACGATCTGCGAGCCGATATGAACTGCCAGCCCAACCGGCTCGACTCCCGGCAGGTCGACAGCGAGGCGGTAGGCGTCGATCGCCTCGCCCCAGGCGATGCCGAACTTGTCTTCCTTGCGCCCGGTCGAGATCTTGGTGTGGCTGTTGGCATCGACATCGGGATTGACCCGAATTGCCACTCGCGCGGTCTGCCCCCGCGCCACCGCCACCGCACTGAGCCGGCGCAGTTCCGGTACCGACTCGACGTTGACCTGATGAATGTCCGCGGACAGCGCCGCTTCGAGCTCGGCGCGGGTCTTGCCGACCCCGGAAAAGATGATGCGCTGCGGCGGCACCCCGGCGGCGAGCGCGCGGCGCATCTCGCCCTCGGAGACCACGTCGGCACCGGCGCCGAGCCCGGCGAACAGGCGCAGGACCGCGAGGTTGGAATTGGCCTTGACCGCATAGCAGATCAACGGTCGTAACGAGGCCAGCGCCTCGCTCAGGGCGCGGTACTGAGCGACGAATCCGGCCGTCGCGTAAAGGTAGAACGGCGTCCCAACTGCGGCAGCGATGCGGGAGATTGGCACGCCTTCGGCATGTAATTCGCTGTCGCGATAATGAAAGAACTCACTCAACTGGGTAGGCCCTGGGATAGGTGTTGGGTTCGCCGGGCGGCGGCAGCGGCGAGCCTTTCTTGCCGCAGCCGGCGAGCATCAGCGCCACCAGCACGATCGCGAGACCGTGGACGACAACCGCGTTGGGGCGGGACCCCGCGAACCGCGCGCTCATCACAGATACCTTTCGCGCGCCGCGCGGATCGCGGCCTGGACCTGCTCCGGCGCGGTGCCGCCGAAACTCGTCCGGCTTGCCACCGACCGCTCGACCGTCAAGGTGTCGAGTACCGCTTCGGTGATCGCCGGCTCGATCTGCCGCATCTCCGCCAGCGGCATTTCGGCCAGGGTGCGGCCCAGAATCTCCGCCCGCTTGACGATCATGCCGGTGACATGGTGGGCGCGGCGAAACGGCAGCCCCAATACCCGCACCAGCCAGTCGGCGAGGTCTGTCGCGGTGCTGTAGCCGCGCTCGGCGGCGGCGCGCAACCGGTCGCGGTCGGGGCGGATGTCGCGCACCATCCCGGTCATCGCCTCCAGACACAGTTCGAGCGCGTCGGACGCCTCGAATACCGGCACCTTGTCTTCCTGCATGTCCTTTTGATAGGCGAGCGGCAAGCCCTTCATCACCGTCAATAACGCAATTAACGCGCCATTGAGCCGCCCGGTCTTGGCCCGCACCAATTCGGCCGCGTCGGGGTTGCGCTTCTGCGGCATGATGGAGCTGCCGGTGGTGAACGCGTCGCTGAGCGCGACAAAGCCGAACGCGTCGCTCGCCCAAAGCACGATCTCTTCGGCGAAGCGCGACAGGTGGGTTCCGGCCAATGCCGCGGCGGCGAGGAACTCGATCGCGAAATCCCGGTCCGACACCGCGTCGAGTGAGTTCGCCGCCGGGCGGTCGAAGCCGAGCGCGGTGGCGGTCATGTCGCGGTCGATCGGAAACGCGGTGCCGGCCAAGGCGGCGGCGCCGAGCGGGCATTCGTTGAGCCGGCGGCGGCAATCGGCGAAGCGGCCGCGGTCGCGCCCGATCATCTCGACATAGGCCATCAGATGATGGCCCAGGGTCACCGGCTGGGCGATCTGCAGATGGGTAAAGCCGGGCATCACATCGCCCGCATGGGCCTCGGCCTGGTCGATCAGCGCGGCCTGTAACGCCGCCATAGCCGGGTCGATACGATCGATCGCGGCGCGCACCCACAGGCGGAAATCGGTCGCGACCTGGTCGTTGCGCGAGCGCGCCGTGTGCAAGCGCCCGGCGACCGGGCCGATCAACTCGGCCAGCCGCGCCTCGATATTAAGGTGGATGTCCTCGTTTTCCTCGCGGAAGACGAATTCGCTGGCCTCGATCTCGTCCCGGATTTGCTCTAGACCGGCCGCGATCGCGGCGCCATCTTCGGCCGTCAGGATGTTCCGGGCGACCAGCATGGCGCAATGCGCCAGCGAGCCGGCGATGTCCTCGGCGTAAAGGCGCTTGTCGAAATCGATCGAGGCATTGATGCGACGCATGATCGCGGCGGGGCCGGCATCGAACCGCCCGCCCCACATCGCGTTGGCCTGGGCGTTACTCTGGGCGTTGGCCGGGGTGTCGAGAAGGGCCACGCTTTCGCTCAAGACGCGTCTTTTCGGCACCGCGGTGATCGCGCTCCTCATCGCCATTTCGGGCATCGCCCCTTCAACCAGGGTTGGCGCGGCCGAGCCCGGAGACACAAAACTCGGCCAGTTTATCCCGACCAGCCCGCCGCAGCCAGCGCCGGCGATTTCGTTTACCGACCTCGCCGGAAACGCGGTCGCGCTGGCCGATTTCAAAGGCAAGGTGGTTCTTGTCAATTTGTGGGCGACGTGGTGCCGGCCCTGCCTGCGCGAGATGCCCTCGCTCGAGGCGCTGCAGACGAGGCTAGGCTCGGCCTTGACCGTAGTGGCGATCTCGGAGGATCGGGGCGGGGCGAAAACGGTCGAGCCGTTCATCGCCAAGCTCGGTCTCGACAAGGTGGCGGTCTATCTCGACCCTCGGAGCGCCGCCACCCGCGCCTTCGCCGTCCGCGGCCTGCCGACCAGCCTGTTGATCGACGGCGAGGGCCGCCTCGTCGGCCGGGTCGAGGGCGCCGCCGAGTGGGATTCGGCCGAGATGCGGGCGGCATTGAAGCCTTTTCTGCCGCTCCCGGATAATGCCCCGGACGGTAAGGGCACCCGCGATGCGGCTAGGCGTGCGTCCCGCTGAGCCGCGCATGCAGGAACCGGCCGCCTCGCGCGAGCCCTTCCTCGTCGATCGAATGGCCCATGCCGGGACAGGCCAATGTCTCGACTGGGACCTCGTTCCGCCGCAGCACGGCCTCGGCGTCGGCCATCGACTCATACGGCACCACCGGGTCGTCGGTGCCGTGCGCGAGCAGCACCGGCGGCCGCGAGCGCAACTCGCTCGCCAGCAGATGCGCTCCGATCATCCGTCCGGAATAACCGACGATGCCGGCAAATGGCCTGTCGCGCCGCAACCCGATATAGAGCGACATCATCGTGCCCTGCGAAAACCCGACCAGCGCGACACGGCTCTCGTCGATCCCGCGCGCGGCCAGGGCGTCGTCGATAAATCCGTCGAGGATCGGCGCCGAGGCGCGCACCCCGGCCAGGACCGTCTCGGGCCGACGGTCCTGGACGCTGAACCATTGATAGCCGTACCCCGCCAGATCGCACGGAAACGGCGCGTTCGGCGCGATGAACTCGGTATCGGGCAGCAGCGGAGCCCAGTACGGCGCCAATCCGATCAGATCGTTGCCATCGGCGCCGAGCCCGTGCAGCAGGATCACCAGTCGGCGCGGCTTGCCGCCGGCGGCGGGCGGTTGGGACGGTCCGGACAGGGTCAACGGGTTCATCGGCAGGGCCTCGCGCGGCAGCGATGTTGCGGGTCAAGGCAACCCATAGCCGATCCCCGGTGCGGCTGTCATCGGCGGAGGTGCGGGCGGTGATCGTCACCCGGTTCGCCCCTAGCCCGACCGGGTATCTCCATCTCGGCCATGTCCGCTCGGCCTGGGAGGGCTGGCTGGCGGCGCGGCAGGCCGGCGGCCGGTTTCTGCTGCGTCTCGAAGACATCGACCACACTCGCTGCCGCGACGAATACGCCGCGGCGATCGTCGACGATCTCGCCTGGCTCGGCCTCGCCTGGGACGGCGCGGTGCGCCGCCAGTCCGAGCATTTCGGCGATTACCGCGTCGCCCTGGGCCGGATCGAGGCGCAAGGGCTGCTCTATCCCTGCTTCTGCTCGCGGCGCGACATCCAGGCCGAGATCGCGCGGGCCGGCGATGCCCCGCAGGGCGAATTGGGGCCGTCCTACCCCGGCACCTGTCGCCGGCTGAGCCCGGCGGCGCGGGCAGCGAAGCGCGCCGCCGCGCGGGATTACGCGCTGCGGCTCGACATCGGCGCGGCCTACGCTCGCGTCGGCCCGCTCGAATGGCGCGAAGAGGGGCCCGGCGGCGCGCGCCTCGTCCCGGTCGACTTCGCCGGGGTCGGGGACGTCGTGCTGGCGCGCAAGGATTTTCCGGCGAGCTATCACCTCGCGGTCACGATCGACGACGCGTTGCAGGGCGTGACCCTGGTGACCCGTGGCGTCGATCTGTTCGCCGCGACCGCGATCCATCGCCTATTGCAGGCCTTGCTCGGCCTCGAGGGGCCGCGCTACCGCCACCACCCGCTCTTGACCGACCCCTCCGGCCGCCGCTTCGCCAAGCGCGACGGCGCCTTGCCGATCCGCGACATGCGCGCGGCGGGGAAGAGCGCCGCGGAAATTCTCGCGTTGGCGATTTCTTGAATCCGCTTGAATCCGCCCGGCTGTTTCAATCCTCTTCATTCGTCATACCGGCAGAGGCCGGTACCCATGACGGCGGTGGGTCCCGACCTTCGTCGGGATGACGGGAAAGCGGATGCGGCCGGCTTCCTAACCGGGGATCCCCCCTCAAACCCCCGGCCGGTGCCTCCC